>Ga0154020_10000308_pt1 | contig 58969 bp, 62 predicted proteins | sample Klosneuvirus_201_FD_109709 | JGI IMG/M metagenome (GOLD analysis project Ga0154020, IMG submission 109709) | Active sludge microbial communities from wastewater, Klosterneuburg, Austria - Klosneuvirus_20160825_MG | ecosystem: Engineered > WWTP > Aerobic digester > Activated sludge | place... | reverse complement strand
CGTTGAGTTTTCCTTTAAAATCTCTATAAGTTCAGGGCGCTCCGTATAGTTTGCTAAATTGGCTACAGCTAAGGGCAAACCATTATTGAAGTCAAAACAATGAATAAGATTATTAAATTTTTCTCTTTGAATACTTCTATCAGGTTGACGTTGCCATCTGTTTTCCCAATACTCTTCGATAAATGGAACTTCATTATTTATATTATCTTTTGTGAAATGTGGAAATGGCATTAAATTTAAATCTGCTAATTTCAATGTAAAAGGATAATCAAAATGCGCAAGAAACTGAATAAATCTATAACAACTCAATTCTGAATCAATAAACTCTATATTTAGAAATGCTATTAATGATTGTGAGTTCCATCTTACAATATGATTAAAACGATATAATTCTTTCATTACAAAAGCGTTTTGACGTTTAGAAAATTGATTAGCAATTACTCTGCTCATATCAAGTCTTCTAATAGTGCTAAAGCATGCTATCTTATTTTTCCCCAACCCTTTAAGTTCATTACATTTAAAATTTGGTCCTATATGACTTGATAAAATAAATGGCCATATGCAGTATAAATCATCAAAACAATCAAGCTTTTGAATTGCTAGCCGCGCATAATTTTCAGGTTCTTTAACATTTAAATTATTATCATAGTCTAGAGGAACAATTCCACTAATATAAATCTCTCCATTAACAATTTTTTTTTCGCAAAATTGTTCTCGATGCTCCTGCATATCAGCAATTCTTCCGCTATTGTTTACAGAACGATTTGGCCTTACTTTTAATTCTCCCTTTGAACGAAGCGCTTTTCTTTTTTGTCTTTGTGAAAACTCAAAAGTACTGATTCGTCTATCCGACTTTTTCTTTATCTTAAGCTTCATAATACCCTTTACCTACTTAAATAAAAAAGGAGAACACAGCCAAAAAGTTCAACTAAAAGCTCTCCCTAATATTTGAAAATGGGGAATACGCTCTTAATACGATAAAAAAACACTGAAATAACGTTGAAAAACAGTATAAAGTTCATGTTATTAACGTCTCTTCTTTTTATCTTTCAACTCTTTCATTATTAAATCTCTGAGATACGCCGAGCTTGTACAGCCCTCATTTATTGCCAATATCCTAAATTCCTTCCATATCTCATCATCAATCTCAAAACTGACCAACTTAAACCCTCGAACCTTCGCACTTCTATCATTTTTAGCTGCCATACTAATTTCCTCTGTATCACAATTCTACAATAATACATTTCTATATAGAAATATAGAACAATAGATGGTATGCTGCTAAGCATAAGGAGAAGTCTATGAACAAAATAGCAATTTACTTAAGAGTTTCAACCAGCGACCAAAGCACAGACTCACAACGAACGGCCATACAGACGTACCTGAATACCCGTGGTATAGTAGAGTATGAGATATATGAGGACCAGGGAATATCAGGTTCGAAGCAGTCTAGACCTGCCCTCAATCATTTAATGACTGAGATAGCGTTAGGTTCAATTACTACTGTTATTACATACAGCCTAAGTAGATTATCTCGTTCTGTCACTCACCTGCTAAAAATATTAGAAGAACTCGAAAATGCTAACGTCGGTTTTATTTCGATAACTGAAAATATAGACCTTAAAACGCCTGCAGGGAAATTATTGATGACTATATTAGGGTCGATTGGACAATTTGAGAGAGAGATAACGGTACAAAGGGTAAAGGCTGGTCTAGATGCCGCTCGAAAAAGAGGACAACTGCTCGGTCGGCCAAAAACTCGTAACTCACAACTCATTCAAAATCTTCGTTCTCAAGGTCTGTCACTTCGCAAAATTGCATCTGCTGTTGGATGTTCCTTAGCAACAATTCAAACAGAAATGAAGATGTATGAAAATCATAAGAATAAAATACAGGCGACGGTGACCACATGACATTAGTTTACCAGTACAGTTTTACGGCTAACAGTATATTTTATACGGCTAAAGGGATTTATTCCCAGCTTGAAGTAATTAACTTGAGTAAATAAAAATGGTTCTGAAAACTAATTTTATGAAATACCTAAAACAAGCAATTGAAAAACGAGGAATCACTGTTTCTAAACTATCAAAAGCTACAGGCATTCCTAATTCTACTTTAGCCAACTGGCTTGCTGGTCATATTCCAAAGAATGTCTACCAACTGAAAAAAGTCGCTGAGTATTTTGAAATATCTCTTGATGAACTTATATTTGGTAAGCCTTTTAAAAACAAAAGTTTAAGTAATCTAGAAGAAGAAATAAATGCAGGGAAATTTGAAGTAATTTTAAAACGAATAACAAAGGAGTCTTAAATGAAAAAACTAACTGCAATGATTATGAGTCTATTTACATTAAATGCCTGTAATAATGGGGGTGGCTCAAGCGGGAGCGTTCAACCAATAACTCCAGCCTCACCCTGGAATTCATACGCTGTAACGTCAGCCGCCGACCTTCCTACTTGCACTGGTGACATTGTAGGGCGGCTCTATTTTTTAGAAACAGAGAATGAGTTTAGGGTTTGCAAAAGTACTGGGTGGACAACCATAGTGATAAATGGCACTAGCGGTACCAATGGGAGCGATGGAAGCGATGGTACGAATGGAATTAGCGTAACAACTAATAAAACGATTTCTGTTCCTGGCGTTGACTATTGTACTCAATTCACTGGCGAGGACTGTTATTTCCGTGGTGGCCAGATAGTTACTTATAGTGACAACTCATTTATGATTAATACATTTTGGGCTTATAATTATGTTGTATCAGGTGACACTGACTTAGATGAGAGTTCTTCTAGCTTTTATTTTCCAAGCTCATATACAGGTGCCCAGATACGACTACATTCTCTTGTAGCACGCGGCGGTGGTTATAAGTCGACTTATTTGGTATATATAAAATCAAGCGGTTTAACTCAAGTGTGGTTAGATGCAGATAATGACAGAATTGCTGGCAACGGAACTGACGAGTTACTTTATACTGCTACACTTTCGCCAATGTGACTTGAAAATTAGAATATACAAATTGAATGTAGGTATAAGTCCAGAAAGAGGAGCTTAACATTGGATATTTCTTCAATTCAAAAAAGTTAGTTGTGAATATATAGTATTTAAACAAAAATAGTATATAAAACATGGAGAAATAATGGAGGATTTTTACTTAATAGGGGTAGTTTTAGCATTTATGACAGGCTGTTATAATTTATTGGCCAATCTAATATTTTCATTTTCAACTAGACTTAAAAATCTAAAAAAGGTTGGCTATTATTATAATTTATCTACTTCCATGCTTCAAGACTCCCCACCTGGTGTTTGGGATTATTCTTTCCATATAATTTGGATGATAATTTTAGCCCCCATTTTCAGTTGGGTTACCGTAGTTTCATTTTTATACTCAATAATTAAGTCAAAAATAAAACTATCATCATTACCGGAAAGACTTAATGAGTTTAATTTTAAGCTTGATAGTTCTGAAAAGGGAGTAAAAGATATTATCCAAATCAGTAGGAGCACAAACCATGCTCTGGGGCTAAAAGGGCCCAATATCTATCTTCCAATTGAAAGAATCTTTCTTGATTTAAGAATAGACGACGGCGATGGCTATATTACAAACTACGTTATCTCCCCCTCAGAGCTGAAAATCTATATTAGCAGTCACACCCCGGATTTTGACGAAACAGATACTGTTCTCGAATATAAAATTGATGACTTGGAAGTCTATGGTCGAACAATAGAATCAAAGAACTCGGATTATTCAGGAAAGATTTGTTCGATTAAAGATAATATCATAATTGAATCAGAATTACATAAAATGACAAAAAATTTGCCAGATTTTTTGTCTAAAGATATAGTTTCGAGTCATCAGGCGCAAATTGAATGGAATAAAATTGGCTTTCAACGTCTTAGATATCTAGTTTTATTCAACCATCCGGAAACTATTAATGATTTTGATTTTAGAAAGTTTATAAGATTAGAAATTGAGAGAATAAAAAATAGTCAAAGTATCGATGAGGAAAAACTACAAGAGTTTTTAGAAGCGATGCTTAATAAAGACACTCTCAGAGCTAGTTCCTAATTAATCTGGCAAATTACAGTTACAATTATCTAGTGAGACCCTATGAAATCGTTTCTTTATTTAATTATTATCTTATTCAAACTACCAGCTTTTGCTGATTTTAAAGATTGCACTTCATTTTTTCCTAATTCTCTCGTCCCCAAACTCACAATACCAGATAAAACTAAAGAATTATGTTTTACATCTTTTGCAATACTATATTCAATTAAAAGTAAAACACCCATTTACGGTATTGAGCGCCTAAATAAAGCAAATCTCAAAAACAAAGAAAAAAGAAGTAATAACTTTTACGAAGAAATGCAACTGGGGGTATCAGAGCGTTCAGAATTAAGTGACTACAATAAAAGTGGCTACGATAGGGGACATATAATACCAGCTGGCAATCAAGATGATGAAGTTTCAATGAAAGAGTCTTTCTCCCTTGCTAACATGATACCGCAAACTCCACAAAATAATAGAAATACATGGTCAAAAATAGAGAGCGATACGAGAAAATATGTAAAGAGGGCGACTGGAGATGTTTATGTGTTCACAGGGTCTTATAATGAAAACAATAAAACTGTAATTGGTAAAAATAAAGTCGTGGTTCCCACTCATATTTGGAAATTAGTTTATGATGCTACAACAAAACGTTCGTGGGTGTTTTGGGTCGAGAATAAAGATGGTGTTAAAATGACTACACCTATCTCTTATGAAGAGTTTGTAAAGAAGACTGGCTATAAACTACTTCCGTAATTATTCACACTCATAAGCGACTGTGATTGAAAAGGGTCCAAATAAATCATATGCTTTATGCTGAAACAAATAAGTAGGGATATGGTCTTTCTTAGGAATTAGTGTCCACAAGAAAACATTACCAGTCATGGATACCTCAAGATAAACATAATCGTTTATTCTTTTGAGTTCAGATTGGTCTATATTGCCCTTCAGTATCCCTCCTGTTTTTTGGGTGATAAAAGTAAGTTTTATAGGATTATCAGGAGAATCATTAGCAGAAGCTTTTAGTCCAGCTTTAGAAAGTAGATTACCTTTTTCCCATACAATAGAAGCCGATGCTTTCTGGATACAGGTATAAATCACATCTGCTTTGGTCCGCGAGTTAACCAATAATAAAACAGCCGAAATGGGAAAAATATTTTTTCAACATGCATAAACAAAAATTGATTGAATTAACACAGCTTATCCGCGCCGTTGGGTTTTGTACTACAATCGGATTAATTATAGGATAGGTAAGTATTGATTGTCTATAGACTGGACTGACGTGTGGTTTTTAATCTTTAATCAAATATAAAATCCATTTTCTTAGTAAGATTGAGATGATTAATATTAGAGCGCTACCAACCAGCCATAAGCTACATGCCCACAAAAAACTAATATTAGAAAAATCTGAGTCTCCCCATCGATTTTTTAAATGAACTGAATAATTAGCAGAGTCCGATGATACACTAAATCCCATATCCTCTAGTTGCATGACTTGCTCTAGATACTCATCTGGAATAAAACTCTTTCCACTGTTTGAATATATTTGCTTCCTTACATCAGACTCTGACAATGTGATTTTTCTACTAATTTTGTCTAATTCATTTATTAAATCCCCATGCTCGTCTGCATCTGGATAAATTTCTTTAACTTTTTTTAACGCTTTGCCTGCTACATAAGAGTCGTGAATTACAATTATACTAGTAAAAATAAACCCCACTACACCGACAACAACAACTAGATAAATCCACGAAACATACAATCTGCTTACTACTTTCAATAATTTTGCCACACAACCTCTTAATTTTTCAGTTTTAGTAATACTGAATCAAATCTGTTAATGAAATTAGATTAAATAATTTTTTTAAGGCCTTCCAATGTATCATTAGAGTGTTCAAATCCTGTATAATATTTCTGACAAACATCAATTCTGTTTCTCAAATTCATGGCAACTAATCCTAGATTAGCGCCTTTTGATAATAAGTAAATTGCGTGACTGTGCCTTAAGTCATGGGGACCAATCCACAATCCCATGTCATCTGGAAATGCCTTTTGGCATGCGCACTGTAGAACATCGTATAGCTTAAACCTTAATACTTCTTTATCTTTGATTTTCACAAATCTTTTAACAGCATCCAATCCAAATGGGATGATTAGTACTTTCCCGCTCGACCCTCTTTTAGGTTCTTTAGTTTGACCATCTTTAGTTAATTGCTTATCAACATTTAAATAACCGCTAGAATATAAATCTTGTGGTGTCAGGGCTAAAGCTTCAGACAACCTTACCCCAGAACAAAAGAGCGTTATCGCAAAATCCTTCAAATCTTCATTTTCAATAAAACCAATCATCTTATTAAATTCTTCATGATTAATATGTTGAACTTTCTTATATGCAGGTTTTGGCTTATTTAACTTAAAATCCCTTCCTAAAAATCTGAGTAATTGATTTAATCTATCACTTGCCCTTCTAATCACAGGAGTTAGTGCACCTGATTTCTTTAGTGCACTTTGCAGTTGCATTTGAGTTGCTGTTTGAATCGAAAGTGGTTCAATTAAACGTAATGCCTTGAGCATGTCATGCTTAGGTGATTCTTCATCTGTTAGATAGCGATTTGAATATTCTTTAACCCAAAACTGATTAAATATCTTTTGATTAACTTCAGAAATAACAGAGTTTTTTAAAACAATATGCTTCAGCCCAAGTCTTTTATATTCATTTTGAATCAGGTCTTTTAGTAATGCTTCGGTCTCAATTATTGATAACAATTTCGATTTAAATTGCTCGTTAATTTTGGAAACTTGTCTTTTGAGCTTTTCAGGCAAGGGTAAATAGACTTTTTTTATTCGGGTCTCTAAGTAATAACAAGATAGGGCAAATCGATTTCGATTGAGCGTCGGCCTAATAATGGAGAATCTGAGATTGTCTTGGTTCATTTACAGCGCCCTCGAAGCTTTCATCGGCCAATTGCCTATCAAACTCAATAAGGTCGCTATATGTATCAAATATGGAAACGGATTTGGTAGTATTTAATATGTTTTTTAGCTCTGCAAAGCCCTTAGCTTGCTTCCAAAGCTCTAGATTAGTAACAGAAGTGTTAGATTGCGCTAACCACTTTTCAGTCTGCTCTAACCCATCATTTTTCACGCTTAAAATTCCTTAGTTATTTCATGTAGTTGGTAGTGAGGGAGGGACTTGAACCCCCGACCCACGGATTATGATTCCGTTGCTCTAACCAGCTGAGCTACCCCACCATAAATGAAAATACGAAACGAAAATTTAATTCTACTATGCTTCTGATGTCAATATAAGACCTTATGCTGCACAAAAATATAATAGCTTTGACTAACTTACTAAAAAAATCTGATCCTGAAGTTAGCAAAAGTTAATTTTTGCAATAAAACTGAAAAAGGTTGTTTTCTGATTAACACACTGATTTTCCTGAAGTTCATTCGACAAAAGTAATAACCCACCTTTCAGAAACTTCAAATCTTTAAAATTATGAGGAATTCCAATGCAAAAGATTCTTGTTTCGACCTTATCATTAGTGACTTTTTTATTTCAAATTTCATGTAATAAGACCATCATCAACACACTACAAAACACCTCCAATAACGATTTTAAGAACGATAATTTAAATTTTGGTGATTTCGATGTTAAAAGAAAATTACCAGTAATCACAGTTACCAATCTTGATAATATGCCTATGGAACAGGCAAAAGTTTTAATTGGAAATAAACTTGGCCAACCCTTTGTTAATAATTTATTAGAAACCAATAAAATGGGTCAAGTCATTGCCCCTGCTGATTGGAGTGCGCCACTTTCAATTACAGTTGATTTTCCAGGTTATATGCGGGTTACCTATTTTAACGTATTTCCCCAAGACCTTACTTTTAAAATTCGACCAATCGTAAAAACTTCGCAAATTGTACTTACGGGAAAAACCACAAATTTTGGAAAAATTAAACCTGATAATGTCGCTGACTTTGGCTTGGTGATTCAATCCTTGAATCGAGGGGATTTATTTTCATTTAATATTGATAAGCTGATTAGCCCTGAATTTGATAATTTAAAAGTAGGTGGTTTTATCGATACATCCGTACCGAGCAACTTAACCTTTCCTCACCAACAAGAAAAATATGTAGTCCCAATCACTATAGAAAAAGAAAAATACCGATTATTTTTCAGAGAACCAGGGCTTAAGCGATCCTATGCCCTTCATGGCCAATTTCCTTTTAAAGAAACAATGGATCAATTTCGTAATAAAGTACCCTTTACAACATTGATCAATTCTTTTAAATTTGTTTCTGGTGGCTTAAAAGAATTTCAATTGGATGGCCCACTAGAACTTGATTTACCTGTCAATGAAATGAGCTTTACCTCTCAAGAAAGTCTTCAACCCCCTACCGTTCCCTCTAATTACTTTATGCTTTCCATATCTTTATTTGAAATAAATGGTTTGCTCTACCCAACTGATATGCATAAAGCGGACAATACAAAACCCTTTATTTTAAAGAATATAGAAAAGGCTCAAAAGCACTTTTTGTCTGTTATTGCTATGGATCCAAATGACCCAAAAACTGATGCTAAACATCAAGAGGCCTCGAGTATTGAGTTCGTCGCTCAATCTCCCAATCATATTCCGCATTTTTTAGACCTTATTCCAAGTCCTACGCCAACAGGAGTTACGGGATGGACTAGTCAAGCACCAGCACTCATCGATGGAGTAACTCCCTTAACTACTTTTGCTGTACTTTCGAAGATTATCACTGAGGGAGATCGTAGAAAAATCCAAAGAAATTGGGAAGTCTATGCTGAGAACTGGATTCAGAATTTAGAGCTTCCAGAATGGCCAGAAAATAATTCTGATCCTTTACAATCTGATTTATCTTTATTTGCTGAAGGACACCGTTGGGAAATTGTTTATATCGGTACGAACTCTAAACTTCCTATTTCTTCTAAATCATCTCTCGGACCTGATTCAGCAGAATTGACAAGCCATGTGAGCTTTAACAGTGTCGAGTTCTAATATATTAACATTACTTAAAAGAATTCAGATTCATTTTTTTATTTTTGGCCTTATATATTTAGTTTCTGTGGGCTGTGTTACTATAAATCAAAATCATAAGATCATGAATGAAACTGTATTTCGCGGTTCTATGGATCATGTTTGGATGGCCGCAGAAAAAGCTTTAGCTAATTACCCAATTTCTGAAAGCAATAGAGACTCTGGAGTACTCAAAACCGATTTCCTCAGAGGCTCTCAGTGCTGGCAAAGTCCTACAAAAACTGATAAATATTCTGCCGGCGTCAGATGTAGTCTTTCGCTTCAATTGATAAAAATGCCACACAATGGAGTTCGAGTACGAGTGAATAAATCACTCCAATTAATTAGAGACTTTATTTCTGAACCTGAAAATATTCCCAATGATGGAATGGAAGAAATGAGTATCTTGTATAGAATCGATCGAGAACTCACAATAGAAAAAGAGATTTCTACAAATAACTGATTTTTTATCTATGCCCTTCAACAATGGTGTTTTTAATATAAAAAAAATAATCAAAAATACTTATTAAATAGATTTTGTTTTACCAGACAACTCCCACCAACTGATCCATCTCTTTCTGTGATCTTCGATACTATCTTGACTACTTCCAAATTGAAAATCAGACACTCGCTCAAGTGCTTGAATTGATATGGCTTGGAGTTCTAAATCATTTTCTTTTAATAGAGATATGAAGTTCGAAATTTCTCGTTTTTGCGGCGAACGAGCAAGTAATTGAAGTGCTTGAGAGCGAATCCAAAGACTTTGTCCTTTTCGAATATTAATTGGATCGCGGATAATATTCCAAAGAAGAATTCGATCAGAAACTTCACCCGTTTGCCCCAATATATCGACAGCAGCCGATCTTACGACTAAGGCTTTATCATTGACTAATCGACGAGCTAACGATGCACCTTCATTTGATGAAATTTCATTTGCCGCCATCATTGAAGCCGAGCGCATAAACCAATCATTACTTTTAGATGCGCTAGTGATATCACCTTTCATTTCAGTGCCTAAGAGACGAGCCGCAAGCACCAATGCTCTCCATCGAACTTGCAAATCAGAATCATTTCTAAAGGCAATTTTTCTTAAAGCTAACTTTTGTTCTTGTGTTAGTTTATCGGCAACTTTTTCTAATTCTGATTTTGATAATCGCAATGTATTTTCTGTATCTTTTATTACTTTTGCACTTATTAATTGATTCATGGCATGAGTCGATTGACTTGAAAACACAAACTCAGAATATCCAACAAGGATGCATGCTGCTCCCAAAATACCAAATTTAAAATTCCCCATCCTAGGCTCCCTCTTTTTTCAGAATATTATCAAAATCAGCAATGGCTTCTGAATCAATTTTTTCCATTCCAGTTGCTTCTTTAAGAAGTTTTTCAGTATCTAGTTCTTGTTCTAATGCATTAGCTATTTCAGTCTCAGTACTTTCAGGTAGGCCACCAACCTCACTTAACATTTTATCCAGATTGATTCCACTGATACTAGCTTCTTCAGTTGAATCTGTTGCGTCCGTAGCCACAGAGATTTCACCTTCTTTAGTCTTTGAAACTGTCTCGGCAATTTCTTCTTTTTTGACGGTATTTAAATTTGCAATATTATTTTCAACATTAGACACTGTAGAAACTGCTGCTGGAGCAACTTCTGGAGCTGCTGCTGGAGCAATTTCAGTTGCCACTTTCTGAGCTGAACTCAATGCTTTTTGTTCTGCGACGGCTCGTTCAAATTCAGCCATGATATCATCATCGATGCTAATGGAAGCAGCTGGCTGTTGCTCTGGAACTATTGCTTCTACAGGGATTGCTGATGTAGCCGTTGAAGTTGTTGGAGTATTTTGAGGTGATGATGGTGTAACCGGAACCACATTCGGTTTTACAATAGGAGCCTCAGATTCAGCGGATTTGGATGGTGGAGGCGTTGCCGATGGCGGAGGTGGGGCCATAAAACGTGGAGGTGGTCCGCCCGCTTCATACTCTGCAAGCTTAGCTTTAAGTTTATCAATCTCACTTTGCAAACGAACTGTTTCTTCTTTATAGAAAGAGAGATCTGCTATATCATCTTCAATAATTGAGTACTCACTTAATCGAGCTTCTAATTCTCTAACTTTTTCTTCTAACTCAGCGGGAGCTCCTCCACTCGAGCTACTTGACGATTTAGCTGAAGTCTCTACAGCAGATGATACTGATGTGCTTACCGCTCCACCTGCTTTAAGTTGCTCCACTTCTTCTGTTTTTTGCATTAGTTGTAACTTGAGCCGTTCAATTTGAGTGGCCATCTCTTCCATAATGGCATCACCTTCAATTGCCGACTCAGCCTTAGTATTATTTAATGAGTTTCCTGAGTAATTTTCAATTATTTTTTTTAGTCCATCTTCGAGGCCACTTAGATTGAGCTCTCCATCAGTTCCTTCGGGACGCATAAAAGATTTTATTGTTAGAAAAATAACACCTAGAAGTACTAAACCAAATAGCACTTCAATAATAAATATATTACGTTGAAAAAATATATCCAAAAAATGTTCTATGTTCACACTATCAGTTTAAAGAAGTCTTGATTGAGGTCAAGTGCGCAAAATAACAATAGTTTAGTACTAGTGCTTCGTCTGCTTCATCTGCTTCATCTGCTTCATCTTGTTTAACTTCAAATCAGTTTGTTTTTCGAGCAAATTTTAGACTCCTATTTAAATTTTAACTTTTTTATGTATTAGAAGTTATAAATCACACTTATTGTATCTTAACTTCTGAAATAAACAGCCAACTTTGATTTGCTTTTGAACTCGTGTTTTTTTAAAAAAACAATATAAAACAATCATTTAAGATCGATCTTGCGCGATTTATACTGCAGCGACTTAATATTCACGGACCTGGACCTTCTAAGAAACTCCTGATAGAATTAATTATGCAAAACTCAAATTCTAATGAAAAACCTTTAGATTATACCTTAGTCGGTGGTCATGTCGCAGTGACCTCACCCAATGGAGATCTTAAAATAATTAAGGCCGATGTTGGTATACAAGATGGAAAAATTTCGCAAATTGGTTATCTACGCTCAACAACATCTCTCTCAACAATAAATGTTGAAGGCCTTCATATTCTTCCAGGAGTTGTTGACTCTCAAGTTCATTTTAGAGAACCAGGACTTACACATAAAGAAGACCTTGAAACAGGCACAAAGGCCGCCCTCCTTGGAGGAGTCACAGCTGTTTTTGAAATGCCAAACACTCAACCCTCAACAACAGATCAATCAACCTTTGAAGCCAAAGTTAAAGCCCTAGACAATCGTGCCTGGTGCAATGTCGGTTTTTATGTGGGAGGTTCGCACGATAATATCTCACAACTGGCCACCTTGGAAAAGCTCGATGGCTGCTGTGGGATCAAAGTTTTTATGGGTAGTTCAACGGGAACATTGCTGGTTGAAGATGATGAGAGCCTTTTTAAAATATTATCTCAAGGGCATCGTCGCGTTGCTGTTCATTGCGAAGATGAACAACGACTCAAAGAAAGAAAAATGATTGCCATTGAAGGTAAATCAGCACATTTGCATCCCAGTTGGCGTGATGAAGAAACGGCGCTCTTAGCAGTACAAAGATTAATACGATTGGCCCTGAAAGCGAAAAGGCCTGTACATGTACTTCATGTCACTTCAAGACAAGAAATTGAGTTTTTATCCGCTCATAAAAATATCGCCACAATCGAAGTACTCCCACAACATCTCACTCTAGCCGCCCCGGAATGTTATGAAAAACTAGGTAACTTTGCACAACAAAACCCATCCATTCGTGACAAATCCCATCAAGCGGCTCTATGGAAAGCTCTTCAAAAGGGAATCATTGATGTGATTGGCTCAGATCACGCTCCACATACTATTGAAGAAAAAAAACGAGAATACCCTTCTTCACCCTCAGGAATGCCCGGAGTTCAAACTTTACTGCCTATTATGCTTAATCATGTCAATAATGGTAATTTATCTCTCACTCATCTTATTCAATTAATTTCGATTAACCCTTCTAAAATCTTCAATATACTTGATCATGGGAAACTCGAATTAGGAGCCTCAGCCAATCTCACGATTGTCGATCTTAAGTTAGAACGAAAAATTGAAAACAAATGGATTGTGAGTCGTTGTGGCTGGACCCCTTATGACGGTATGAAAGTCAAGGGATGGATGAAAGGCTGTTTTATTAACGGACAGCTAGCCATGATGGAAGATCAAATCATAGATCGACCAAAAGGACGTCTTCTGCATTTTGGTCCATAGAAACATTCTTTCACCAGTCCTTAGATGAGACTTAATCAAAGATGTAATCCGATGTTTTCTGATTAATATTAAAGAAGTATTCTAACAGTAATGATTCATCAAAGACGACCACCACATATCAGTTATTTAAAACGACGTTTTCCAAAATGGGAAAGAAATAATAGTTCTGTCTATTTTTTTCTAGCTTCAACCCTAACGATGACCAGCCTCCTCTGTGGTCCTTTTATTTATTTTTCCAACGAAAATTTTATTTTTTTCCAAAATTTAGCTATTGATTCTAATCCCACTCTTCTAACTCATCTAGAACGAGAACAAATTTTATTTAATATCTCAGTAGTGATATTGTTCATAGCCTTATGTATTAGCAATTGGTGGTTTGCTAGCAAATTTGTTAAAAATTTTCAAGGTCAAGTTCATTCCTTTGATCGACATTTGAAGCACCTTATTCGAGGTGAATGGTTTACTCCACCTCTGCGAGTGAGAGAAAAAGACGATTTTAAGGATTTAGTAGAACAATATGGATACTTCTATAAATCAATACAAGCTATGACAAAAGCGGAGATCCAATTACTTGAAAAAATGAAAATAGACCCCTCTCAAAGAGAAAACTTTACCCTCTGGAAAATGTTGCTTCAACAAAAAAAATCCCGCCTTGGATATGAAGAGATCATGACTGAAAATACAAATGCTGCTAATTCATCCATCTATTGGAAACGAGCATCTTAATACCGCTTGAGTTTTTAAATTAATTCATTGAAAATAAAATATAATGAAAAACCATTTAAAACGAATACTTTTTTTGAAGTACTATAATATTCATTTTAAATATTTTATAATGTTATTAGTCTTATTATTAACCTCAACCTCCAAAAGTGCAAAAACATCTTTTTCAGATCTCTATTTTTTAGCAACTGATGCCCAACTAAAATTCTTAGCTCAAAAGCTAGAGTTTAGTATTCCTGATAAAAATTCAATCCAAATTGGAAATCTCATAATTTCTAATTCTAATATGAAATTATTTATTGATGAAAAAGAAAACTTAATTGCAGAAGGACCACTGCAGCTTATGGTGGGAAGCTCCATCATCATCAAAGATCCCCTTGGCAAAGCACTTTGGAATCATACCATTAAAAATATTTCAGAAATTCAAAAATTTGAATCCCACGATGTGATGGCAAATAGAAAACAAAATGACTCTGGTCGATTTCAATTAGATTCAATTGAAAAGTTTCGAGATAAACTAGAATTAAATTCAATTTTTAACTATTGCATCTTCAACGAAAACAAAACAAATCGTTTTCAAATCTGTACACCGAGCTATGTCATTGAAAAAAGAAATGGAAAATGGATGCTAAAAAATCCAGAGACGACGAAAAATGAAAACACTGTCGTTGTCAATGGAGTAGAAGTAAACGATCATGGAATTATACAATTTGACAAGTCTGTTCAATCTGTAGCAATTGCTATTAATTTAATTACTGGTTTGTCACTTGAAACAAAGGTCCTTCCCATTGAACTTGAATTTTTAGACTTAAATTATGATGAAACAAATGACGAAATTGAACTTAAACTCAGAGAAAAAACTACAGATAAAAAAAATAATCTCCCTTGGATCGCCAAAGTATCTTTGAAAAACCCCTCACTCTATATTGAGGCTTTTGGACAAATACCGCTAAGGCAAGAACTGCAAATAAATAAATCCTTGCTACCTAAAAATAAAGATCGCCCAAGGCTAGAAAAAAGCATATCTAAAACCTATTCCTCAAATATTACTCTCACCTTTAAATCACAACCAAATTTAAAATTAAAGCCCGCTACAAATGGTGATTCAATTAAAAAGGAAGCTTCAAAAATCTTATGGAATATCAATAATCTAAATTCAGATTCAATTAAACCTCATCTTATTGATATTGAATTAAATCAAATTAGATTTATTGGAGCTTATGAAGTCGAACGAGCCCCGTCTTGGATACTTTCTTTAGAAACAGGTGCAGGAAGTGTTCAATCCAAATCAAATAGTACCACATCTACGGATCTCACTGAAACTCAATCTAACACAATGACACAATTTTATTTTAGTAAATATTTTGATAGTTTCTTTGGAGCTGATAATTCCTTCATGCATCTTCGCTGGAGCCTCCATCTCAATGGCGCCCAAAGATCTTATACAAAGCAAAAAGCCACAGCCACTGATACCGAAGTTGATCTTTCTTATCGATTAAACGAAAATTTTCATCACTCTGAATCTAGTCCAAGCCTTCAATTTAGTGTTCTATCTCGTTCAGTAAAAACTTCACTTACAACAGAAAGCATTTCAAGTCAGTGGCTTGGAATTAAATGGACACATGATGGACCTCATAATTTGAAAAATATATTTTTGAAATCGTTCTTAGGAGATAGTCATGATTTTCAGTTTTCATACTTTGGCTCATGCTTAAATGAGACATGTAAAAAAACGACACTAATCACAAGTTTTTGGCAAAGTCGGTATGATTTTAAAGATACTTATTTTTGGTCATGGAAGGTTTTATTTCAAAATTCCAATACAAAGTCAGAATCACTAACCCAATCCATTAATCAATATGAATTATTACTTGGATTGGGTTTACTTTTTTAAACAGTCTTATTTTTTTAAACAATTGATATGCAACAATGGAACAATAACTTACTAATACTCATCATCCTCAACAAGACTCTCAGTCGTTGCACCTCTAACCTCATCAATAAAATTAGATGCTTCATCTTCAAAATCATTATCGGAATTGGATTCATCAATTTCCATTTCTTGAATAGCAGCCAAAAAGTCTTTTTCAGATCGCAAATCACGTCGGATCACTTCAAGAAATTTATCTGGATATCGAGACGTTAACTCCTCAACATATCGTTCGAGTTTTCCATCTGTAAGAATTTTCTTTCTAATTTGTATCCGCTTCCATAATAACAAGTAATGATAACGACAGTAGGCATCTACCGTCTCAACTTGATCACAGTCCTTCACGCGGCAGTATCTACGCCCTTCAGCATCAGTAAGTATAACATCTCCACCCTTATCTTTATTAACAAGAGTAGAGGTAATCGCTGCTGCAGCTGGAACCACAACCTCTTCTACAATGGTCTCTTTTTCTTCAATATCTTCTTCGGCATTTTCTAATTCGGTTTGGTATTCAGACAGTTCATCGCTTGAAAAATCATCTGTTTCACCAACTAAATCATCTTCAATTGCAAATTCTTCTTTTTTATCACCATTTTTTTTCTTAATTACTGGTGCTTTCCCATTCAATTTATCTGCTGAATCTTTTTCAGAAGTTAATTTTTTAGTAATTAATTTATCCGCAACTTTAGTCTCTGTTGTTTTTTTAACTTCGACTTCTTTTTTATCCATCCCCTTAGAAGCAGGCTTTGGTGCTTCTTTTACTGAACTTATTTTTACAGAGGCCTTTGGAGCATGACTAGTTTTAGCCGCAGACTTTGGTATCTCTTTATTAGTCGGTTTTTCAACCTTAGCTGACGAAACCTTGAGAGTAGAAGGACCCTTTGGATGAGCCGCCTTAGGCTCTGATTTCTTTTCTACTTTTTTGTCCGCATGTTTTTTAAGCACAGTCTTTGTGCTTTTTTTTGACGAACCTAGAGGTGCTGATTTAACAGGCTTCGAATTTTTTTTTGATTTTGAATCTGATTTAGATGATTTCACAGTCGTTTTTCCCATAGATATCGATGCTTGTTTGATTTTGTCCGCTCTGTCAATAGACCTCTTTAGTAACTTGTTGCGGCTAAATGACAATTTTATGTCTTTTCAATAAATTGGAAAGTAGCCCCATCACGTTACCTTTGAAAGTAAAGAAGAATCGAATAAAACTCAATAGATAAAACTCCAATATCTCAAAAAAAATTAGTGTAGAAGTGAGTCCACAATTATTGAATTCTGAACGTGTGCTTGTATATTCAATAGGCATACACCTCCTCATTAGTCTCCCATGAAAAAAGTAAATTAGCTCTACCCTTTACTCCACTTGTAAATAAAGTCATTTTTAGTGAAACTTAAATAATGAATCTCCATTATCTCAATATTAAAGATGCTATCTCAAAATTACCGAACTCAGGACGTGTGTTTATTCAAGGTGCTGCCGCCACACCATCACACTTGTTAAAAGAATTGATGAATCAAAGTGCTCGATTTCAAAACCTTGAACTCATGCACCTTCACACAATGGGTGAGGCACCATACACAAACCCGAAATATAGTAAAAACTTCAAAGTAACCAATTTTTTTGTTGGCGCCAATATGAGAAACTTTTTGGATTATGAGCGCATTGATTATATGCCTTGTTTTTTATCAGAAATACCATCAGTTCTACGCAAAGGCCCCCGAAAACCCGATGTGGCTCTAATCCATGTCTCACCTCCAGATCGCCATGGTTTTTGCACACTTGGTACGAGTGTTGATGTCACACGTGCGGCAATTGATACTGCACCCTTGATTATCGCCCAAGTAAATCCAAAGATGCCTCGTGTTCATGGAGATGGAGTGCTCCATGTCAGCGAAATAAATGTCCTGGTTGAAGTTGACTGCTCCCTCCCAGAATCCCAACTCCCAGGATTAAATTCAGCAGAAGAGCAAATTGGAAAAAACATTGCAGAGTTGATCGATGATGGTGCCACACTACAAATGGGTATTGGTTCGATCCCTAATGCCGTACTCAAGTTTTTAACAAATCACAAAGACCTTGGGATGCATACTGAAATGTGGTCAGATGGAGCATTAGAATTAATTGAACGTGGTGTGATTAATAATCGAAAAAAACGCGTTCACCCACACAAAAATGTATCTACCTTTTTATATGGAACCAAAAAACTTTACGATTTTATTGATGATAATCCCGCTGTCATTCAACTGGATGTAGCCTATGTCAATAATCCAGCTGTGATAGCGCGCAATCCCAGAGTCACAGCCATTAATTCTGCTGTTGAAGTAGATTTAACAGGACAAGTTTGTGCCGACTCTATTGGCTCGCATATTATTTCTGGAGTGGGAGGACAAATCGATTTCATCATCGGTGCTTCCCTATCTGAAAAGGGAAAACCAATCATAGCAATGACATCAAGAACCCACCATCAAGTTCCCCGCATTGTGACGGCTTTAAAATCGGGTGCTGGTGTCGTTACGACTCGTGCCAATATTCATTTTATTGTGACTGAGTATGGATCCGCCGATCTTTTTGGTCTCACCATCAATGAACGGGCCAAAGCCCTCATACGCATTGCTCATCCTGATGATCGTGCTTTGCTAGAAGAAGAATGGGCTACTCTCAAGAAAAAATAATCAATTGTAAGGGATCTGTTGCAAGTACTTTTTTTTACTTTTGTTGGCCCTCACATTCAGAAAGCTTTAAGAGTCGAGCTCCGAAATAAGTACCCGATTTATTAATATTCCAGGGTGGATAAGGAAAGTATTTAGCCTCCACACAATGCCCGGCCTTAACTACGGCCCACTGACGATCTTCAGATGATGCCGTTACAATCTCTCCTGTGCTATCTTTAATAGCAATGGCATAAGAGTGCATAAAAGGAATATCGCCGTCAGCGCGAGATGTTCGGTTTAGAATGGCTCCTTCCATCTCAATTTTTTGAACATCTATTACAACACCTTTAATAGTTTTTGAAAATAGAAAGGAATAATACTCAATAAACCCTAAACACAAAATAAAAATGACAAAAACACCTAAAAGCCACTTCACTATTTTCACTTTATGTTATCTCCAATTTAATTCAAATGGTCAGTCTCAATCGAAACTTTAACGACTGACTTCAAAAATTGCAATCAATAATCACTACCTGCAATGTTTGGGATTTCTTGAGCTTAAATTCATCAATTGTTAAGTTGGAATATGGTATTGTTTAAAAATGATTCTGTTCAAAACTCATAGAACTTGAGATTAGTGTCAATCTTGAATTTTAATGATTGATTTTTAAAATTCACCCGCACATGATTGAAACATGCTAATACACTGGACTGATTTTTTTGAAGATTTGCAAACGGTTAGAGGACGTAGTCTTAACACCGTTATGGCCTATCGAAGGGATCTCGAACTCTATGCTGATTTTGTAGAATCAAAACTTCCCACCTCCCACATTTATGAGTTTTTTAAAAAAAGAAGTCTTTCCCCTCGCTCTCAAGCTCGTGTCGTCAGTAGTATTCGAACTTATTTAAAGTTTTGCGAAACACAGGGACAAAAGTGTCCTGAATTACGCGAACTTCGACAGCCAAAAATGAGTAAAGCTCTTCCGAAAGCACTAACAACGGATCAGTTTTATGAGCTTCAAAAGGCAGCCGTTACCGACGATCCCTCTCAAACACTTCGCAATCAGCTAACTTTATCTTTATTATTTGGTTCAGGATGTAGAGTCTCTGAACTGATAAATCTTGATACCGCTGATTATAATTATATTGAACGATGGATCAAACTCACAGGAAAAGCTGGAAAGCAAAGACTCGTACCATTAACTGAGTTTCTCGTTCAGGCTATTAATATCTATTTAGAAACAGTACGTCCATCGTTAATTCGAGAAAAAAGCGACACTCTATTAATCAATGATCGTGGACATCGTCCTAGTCGTATCGATATTTGGCGTTGGCTTTCTGCTTGGTCAAAAAAAGCTGGCTTTGAAGAAACTATTTCACCACACCAGCTTCGACATGGTTGTGCCACTGCTCTTCTTGATTCTGGCGCTGATCTTCGTAGCATTCAGATGCTTCTGGGTCATACAAGCATTCAAACAACTCAAATTTATACTTCAGTGAGTAATCAACATTTGCGAGAATCGATTGATACTTTTCATCCACTTTCGCAAAATTCAAACCTCAGCTCAAAAAATTCTGAGTTAACTATCCAAACATTAAATCGCACGAACTCATCCCCTCCCGTAGATATGGGAGGGGGATCGTCTCAAGCAAATCCAACTATCATTTCACCTTCGGAAAACTCAAAATCAGAAACTCGTCCTTAATGTAAAATATAAAAAAATGTAACGAATTAATCATATGGACCCAGAATCCGATATACTGCACCTATTAGTACGAAACTCGTCCGCAGCAGACTTCATTAACCTTTGTTTGCATTTTAATTGAAGCACGTCGATTGCTATTTTAAATTTCTATGAAAATACAATCCTTAGTATCACATGGCTGGTCTCTTGTTCCCATTGAAGTAGAAGTGCTTCTCACTCGAGGTCTACCTGATCTTAAATTTGTTGGTCTTCCTGATCAAACAATTAAAGAAAGTGCCCTTCGAATTAAAACAGCAATTAAACAAAGTGGATTTAATTGGCCTGAAGCAGAACAAATCATCGTTAACCTTAAACCAAATCATTTAAAAAAAACAAGCCGCGGATTAGAGCTTGCCGTAGCAGCTGGAATACTCTGGGAAACCAATCAACTCACTCCGCCTGCTGCTCTCAATAACTGGGTTCTCTACGGTGAACTCAATTTGGATGGCAGCATCCATCAACCCGACGATCTCATTTTTGTGGAAGATACAAAATTTAATTCACTTCTTACTGGGCAAGGATCACCAATCACTAAACAACCATGGTTGAGTCAACCCTTAGGGGTCATTTCGCATTTACAGTTTCTTGCTGATCCTAAGTGGGAACTATTTTCCACTCCCCCAACGCTGACTCCTCCCGAACTTGCTACAATTTATATCACCCCTGAGCAAGCTGAGTTAGCACTTATTGCGGCTTGGGGAAGACACCCTTTGTTGATGGCAGGACCAGCAGGAAGTGGAAAATCGCTCATGTGTGAAGTGATTCATGGCCTTGGGAGTGATCCAGACTTGAACATCCAAAAAGAGCTCTGGCGCCGCCAACAACACGCTCAAAATGAACAATCATCGAATAATTTTTGGCGCCCACTCATTCGCCCCCATCATTCTATCACAGTACAAGGCCTCATTGGAGGTGGTAATCCAATTCGACTTGGCGAACTGGCTCGTGCACATCATGGCACACTCATTCTTGATGAATTACTCGAATTCAAGCAATCCGTTATTGAAGCTCTCCGCGAACCCATGGAAACAGCTAAACTTCGTTTAGTTAGAGTCTCTGGCTTTGAAACCTATGATTGTAATTTTCAACTTTTATCTACTACTAACTTATGCCCTTGTGGCGATTATGTTCCAAAAGTTCCGACGCGATGTCGATTTTCGCTCACAAAATGTCGAAGCTATTCCCAAAAATTAACTGGGCCGCTTGTTGATCGTTTTCAACTTCTCAGTTATTCTCACCGCTGGAAGGGTGAACGCTCAGTCTCATTAGAATGCCTAAAGAACAAACTGCGTGATTTAAGAGAGTCTTTTCCTTCAAAAAAAATCGATAACTCGATGAGAACAGAATCTTCTTTTAATATCAAAAGCTGGCCACTTTTAGAACGTAAAATTTTAGAGCAATTACAAGGTTCACATCGACGCTTACTCTCAACACTCAGGGTAAGCCAATCTATTGCAAATCTAGCAGGCAAAGATACGCCCAATATTGATGATATAGAAAAAGCTCTAAAATATACTGTAACGCCCTTTGCAGAGCTCCAACGATGGGATTGACTCAACAACTCTTTCTCGTTAAGGTGAAAGCAGCCTTTTATGCTTCCTGCGTAAATATATTTGGTGGTGTGGCCGAGGAGTTAGGCAGCGCTCTGCAAAAGCGTGTACGGGGGTGCGAATCCCTCCACCACCTCCAACTCACTGAGTTGAAAATCTCAAAGCAAAAGTTAAATAGCGAAAATCAATAACAAATAGATTCAATCACTTACAAGGTCTCAATAAGGACAAACATAATTCCAGATAACTCAAAATAACTATAGTAGGTGCACTTTAGGTGACCCTCAGGTGACCTTAGAAATGGTTAAAGTTGAGAATGAATTAAGAGCTCTTAAACAGACAATTAGTTCAGACTTTCTAGATTAAAACAGCAGAGACTACTCGATTCATTTTTTAGCAGATTCTTCAATCTGCAAAAGGAGATTTTATGTATGGAGTAGTTCAATTTATCAGAAGTATTTTAATTTTAGCCATTGCCCTTGGTGTCGCAGGCACTTTAGTTGAATCCACAGGCTGTGTTGGCCATGAAGCTGCCAAAGCTCATCAGCACGGTGGGATTTCATTGAAGTGGTTGAATCAAAACTTGGTTCCAAATCAAAAATAAATATGCAAATCGAAGAAATTCACAATCTAAAATTCATTATCTGGATCGATCCGTTTAGCTTTTGTTGACTTCGTATCAGGAGTCCAATCTTTAATGTCAGAGAGCATCCAATTAGCATCTAACTTCAAACCGAAATCCGCCAATATCTGATTATAAACGATCTCACGCCACAACAGAGTGAACTCATAAACATAAGTGGCTTCATTCGGCATTACAATCGTTCGCCCATGAGCAACCTGGTTTCGCATCCCTTGGACTTTTTCTCGATATTTACTAAGATTACTTTCTACTTTGAAGAATTGGTGATTCGGCAGTAATGATGTCACAAGTTTTTTTAGTTGCGCCATTGCCTGAGTACCATTTTGAGTGTTTTCAAAATAGTTAGTTATGAATAGTGAAGGGTCCACCCCTCTTGAAATCATCTTTTTTATTTGTTCTATTCTCTTTTTATCAGACTCTAAAAGTCCTAGACCTGATACAATTAATGGAAGGCACAACGTTTCTCTTTCAATTGTTTCCAGCAAAACTCCACTGAGAAAACCAATAGATTGGTAATATTCACCGTTTATGAGTTTAGATATTTCATAAAAAATTCTTGAAGTTATGCTCTCAGATTCGGTAAAACCTTCTGAAATGAAAAATTGTACTGTTTCCTTCTTACGACTTGAGATTTCCTTTTCAAGCTCAGTGAGTTGCAAGTCAATAAAAGCTTCACTTTCGGCATCTGCTCTTGTCACTCCCATGCTTTAGCCTTTTCTCATTAGATCAGGATACTTTTCTGGATGTAGAAATTGATCTTCAACACGATCAATATTACCAAATAACCTCTTAGTCTTTTCATCTTTGGTTATAGTGGTAGACTTTATCTGTCGGACTCTTTTTGCCAAACTAGGAATGTCATCAAAGAATTCCTTCAACCAATTCAACTGAATAAAATAATTAACGAATGTTTCATAGCCAGAAGTTGTGGTGGTTATGTTTTCCAATTTCATCAAAAATGAAATTAGATTTGCGTCTTCATTAATATATTTTTCAAGCCAAATTTTTGATGCGGCCTTGTCCACTTGATTCCATATAAACAATATTTTAGGGAGATGACGACTGCTTTTAAATTCGTATCGATCCTTATTCTGATCAATCTTCTTACCTAGAAGCTCTAATATTTTTTTTGTATCTATATTTTTTAAAAAATAATGATCTGGGTATTTGTCTAAATTTCTTCTGTCGGCTTCATCCCATAACTTTGCTATTGGGAGAAAAATGGCCGTTGATGACTCTAAAATTTTCCAGTATAAATCTTGACGTTCTTCCGGGGTAAAATCGTTCTTGTTAAAATACCAAAGAATAATGCGCTTAATGTGTGTAACAGGTGAAATACTAAAAAATCCTTCATATTCATCCGAAAGAATATCTCCAAGTTTTAGCATAACTGAAATAAATGGAACAGCATCTTTTTTATCCACAACCTGTTTGTATGCCTCGAATTTTTTAACAAACTGTGGTAGACGATCTTGATCATGAAATTTCATCAAGGCGTCAAAAAGAGCATGTTCTTCACTTGTAACTGAGAGCACATATTCAAATTCTGATTGTTTTATGTCATCGACGGGAAGGTATAAAGAAAAATACCGATCAAAGTAATCTTTGTGGTTTATTCTAAGTTTTATAAATTCATCATCACCAACGCTGTAGATATAATTAGACCCCCATGCCCATTGCGAATTTGGGAACAGCACTTTGATTATTATTTTAACACCCTCTTTGTGCTCAATGGAAGCTTGTTCAAGCAATTCCTCCATCTCCTTTTTGCGAGACTGCTCACTCCCTCTATGAGATGATCCTGAAGATTCTGTAAGAAGTTTTTTTGAGTAAAAAATTATTTCATATACCTGAGGCTCAAATTGCCTCAAAACTTCAAGCCCAATTAAGTCGATAAAGTTAATTTCATAAGAAGTGTCAGACTTGAAAACGCCCAGATGAAAAGAAAATGTAGCAATAAATCTATTTACGTCTCTAAGATTTTCAAAATAATTGGATAGTCCACCTATAAATAACTCATTCCAGCGACTTTGCTCAAACTTAGGATTAAGCCCTGATTCGTCAAGAAGGCGTTCTAGCTCCTTAAAAAGTATTTTGTGAATTTCTCCAGCTTGGAGTTTTGGTAGATTAAATCCAATTTGAACTATTTTTTTCAAATAGTCTGTTCCAGCAAAAACCTCATCTTTTTCTAAGCTTCTTTCAACAATATCTCTCTGAAAAAGGGTTAGATAAACGATATTTGGAAAGTCCGCATTGGCTTTGATCAATCTAAACAAAGTTTTAATCTCAGATTTCGATAAACGATCAATGTCATCAATAAAAACTACCATCGTAGATTTAACTTTAGATAGAGCATTTATAAGTTCAGCTTTTCGTTCTTCTAGTGTTTTTTGGTGTTCAAAATGAATGTTTTTCCACCTTGCTATCCATTTAAATCCCCAAATTATTTCTTCAAGTGCTAGGGTGATGACGAAAAGTATGAGCGAGGTAATGATAAGCCGTACTTTATATTCGGCGCTAACTATTGTGGAAATTATGCCAGTCCCTCCAATAGCCAATAGCAATAACTTTTCCAAAATATTTTTGAATTTACCAATTAACTCATTTCCAAGTTCTAGATACTCAGCATAGTCCAAAAGCTTCTTTGCAACTTCTCTTTGATCATCATTCTTGGATGCTCCCAATTTATTCGCTAATTCTTTGAAAAAGGCCTCAGTTATGTGATTCTCATTGGCCCATTGCCAAGGACTGAACTCCATAAACATCGGAGTTTTTTCATTTTCGAAAATCTCTTTAACCATGTTTTTTACGGAAGTTTTCCCATCTCCCCAGCGACCATAAATAGCCACGACAAGACTTTCTTTTTCAGTCCATTTTGAAATGCTTACAGCAAGTTCTCTTGAAAACTTTGCTCGATTTAAGAGATCCTCAGAAGCTTTCAGGATTGGTCGATCAGCAGTAAAAATATGTTTTTCTTGATTACTCACAATATAGAGACACCATTTTTGCGGATTTTTTTTTCATTTGGAGGTTTATCGTGCCACTTTCAGCTCTGACTTTTCCGTTCTTATCTTTAGTACACTTTGTATAAAGATAAGTCTGTAAGTCACCTGGAGTTTTACACCCGAATCGTCTCAGCTCATTTCCAAATTTATCTTGCTGAGGTTTCCCAATGGTGCAAATCCAATCTTCTACTTTTTCTTCACGCTCATCGTCTCCAACAGTCTTGCCATTGATCGATTCGACACTGAACTTCCAGTTAAAGTTAGAAGAAAAGGAAGTAAGAGGCCATGCTGCAATAAGTACAACAGCTAAAATCAGGTTAATCAATCGCATTTGTACATCTGTGTAAACATTGAAGGACCAGAAAAATCGTATGCCTTCATAGAGACGACATAGGTCGGATTTCGTTGTGTTTGTCGAAAGAGTCTGTAGAAAACAACGTTCCCAGCAGGCGTAGTTTCTAGGTAGTAATCATCTCCTACCTTCTTTAGTTCAACCTGGTCGGCATTACCTTTGATGGTGCCACCTTTCTTACCAAAAGCAAAAAGCACCTTATATTTTGAATCGGGTTCGTCTTTTCCAACTCTGGTCGAAAAAACTGGCTTGTCTTTGGTACCCTTCGCCGCCTCCCACAGAATTGAGGCACTATGGTCGGGTAGGCAGGAGAAGAGATCATCAGCGTAGCTGTTTATACTACTGGTCATTAAAAACAAAGTTAACAAGATCATTCTGTGTCCTCCATATTGGGTTGCAATCAACTTAGCCTTGACTAAAAGCTACTGCACTCAAGACAGTTATAGTAATCATAGATTACGTTCTCTATTAATTCAGATAGAAACAACAATACTTTTTTTTCTAATGTTATTTGTAGATGATGCAAATTATCTTGGCACTTAATTCTAAAACTTTAAATCATTAGGCTTAGCCAACTCTTAAAAGTTTGAGGGTTAATATTATGCTCTCAAGCAAACTTATCATACCTCAGCCCTGAAACACAAAATTTCTTTAGTAACTGATCTTGCTCTACTAGATTTCTGCAAATCATCCCACAAGTATTTCAAAATATTAGTTGCATACCTGTTCCCAGCTGCCATCAACACATCGTCCAATATGACATCCAATATTTGGAATAGGTTTGATGCCGCATGAAATAACGGAACTTTGATCACAAACTTGTTCCCACGCACCGTCGACACATCGGCCAATTCGACATCCAATGCTTGGTATTGGTTTTAAGCCGCAAGTTATGGTGGGTGAGGAGTCACAAACTTGTTCCCACTCTCCATCTACGCATCTACCTATTCTGCAGCCTATATTTGGTATTGGTCGAATTCCGCAAGTCATTTCACCAAATGCATGCAATTTGTATGGTGTAAATATAGAAAATAGAGACATAAATATAGTTAAAGCAAATAGATTCATAAAACCTCCGCCTAGTTTATCGGAGACTCAACCCTCAATTTTAGTTAAGAAAATCTATATCAAGGAAACTTTAACCCAATTTCCTACTTTATCTATGAAGCAATATTTAATTTGACTAGAGTATTAGGGAAAGGCTGCCCTTTTGTGTCAATTTTAGACAATTTGAAGCATGCAAAGTCAATTCAGATATCTATGCCTCCTTTTCTTTCAAATTGTAACTTTTTGCGGCGCAATCACACTTGAGAGTTTCACTAGATCCCTTAATAGGAATAACATGTACTAGCGTACTGCAAGATCCACATTTAAATTTATTAACCAATTCAAAATATGCATTCTTGATTTCAACAAAATCTTTCTTTCCCATATCAGCCCATGAGTTAAAGTGCACTGTTGCATTCATTCCCCAAAGTTCATTTCTGGCTTTTTTTAGGGACTCATCAAACATAGTTTTTTCTGATTCCAATTTGATTTCTAGATCTTTATTTTCCCAAGACCGTGCAGCCTTTTTTGCCTTTTTAAGAAGTTCACCATATCTAGACGTGGAACCAGTAAGAAGTTCTCCTAGATCATGATCTCCTGATGCGCTACGAGGAATGCTCGCTGCTAATCTCACCGACATCTCATCCATAAAAAATTCCAAGAATCTACGTAGTGTGCTAGCAGCTCCAGAGATGTTCTCTTTTGCAATTAACTCCTCTATTTCTGACCAAGAATCTTGGTCATTCCAGACTGAGGGGCCTGTGTCGACAGACCAGTTTTTAAAGTGTAAAGTCGTCGAATGACTAACAAGCCCTTCAGTTATCATTTGTTTTTGCCAATACTTATCGTGAGTCGTTATTATAAACTGTGTATCTGGAAACTCTTGCTTTAACAGCCTACAGATACTTTTTTTATGATCCGCATCTATGGACATTAAGACGTCGTCCAAAATGGCTAAAGTAAATTGTCTACCTAAAATTTTCTTCATTAACGCTAGATACAGACACAGCCCCATTCCATCCTGGTGCCCTTCACTATGATATGCTGCTGGAGGGAATTTACCGCGATTATAAAAATCGACTTCAAAATTTAGTGCACCTTTTTGCACGATTAGACTACCAGCAAACTGAGCTTCGTCATCGTGATTGATAATCCCATAGTACCTACTGAAGTCTTTTTCTATCTCCGTGTATAAATTGTTTAAATATCGTTCCGAAACTTCATTATACTTGCTCAACAAAATTTCAGAAAGATTAGCCTTAAGTTTTTGATACTCATACTTCTTTTTAGAAGCACGATATCCGTCTATTCGCTCTTGGCAAATAATCAAAAATTCTTTGGACTTTTCTTCATTGGATTTTTCTGGCAAGCCAGCGATCTCAGATGCCAAAGTCTTAAAATTATTTTCTATGCTCTGTTGATCAAACTTTAACCCACATACATTCATTTCAGTAAGCGTACTTTTCAAGTAATCTAAATTTGTTTCTTGCTTACCAGCCATTTCAATGGTTGCATCTCGAATTTTTAATAATTCATCAGATTTTAGGTTTGGCTCTCCCTCTACTTTTTCCGCGAATGACTTGAACTCTACGTCCAATGCTCTCAAATATATTTTCATGCCTTGAATTTGCGTATCAATATCTGCCTTGATACTTTTGATCCCTGAAATTTCTTTTACTTTTTCTTGAATGACTTTTTTTAAATCGTCCTCTTTCCACGCGATCTCACAAAATGGACATGCATCAGAATCTATGAATTTCATGCCAGCTTCGTAAAAACCAATCCGGTTGAGGTTTTTTAATTCATTTTCCTTTCCAGAAAATGACTCCAGTAAATTCAGATATTTTTTTGCCATTGAACTAAAAGCACCTTCGGAATCTAGAAGTTTAGCCTTTAACCGCAAAAGAAGATTTAGCAATTCTTGCTTATTTCGATATTGAATTGTTTTTTCCTCAGTTTTAATTCCTTCGCTTAAAGAGATGTCATCATTTATTTCTGTTAACTCGATGAGGCTAAGAATTTTTCTATGCTTATTTACTGACTTTAGGAGCGATTCTTTACTCAGTTCTTCAACCTCAATCCACTCTATTAACTTAGATTTGGTACGTTCAAATTCCTGTTTTTCCGCCTCTAGATTTTTAACTACTTTATTTTTTGATGTCTGAAGGGCAAGTCGAATCTCATCTAACTTATCAATTTTCAAAAGAGCCTGGACTTCTTTAGATCTTTTGCCCGGTTCAGTAAGTATGAATTTTAAAATTTCCCTCCGAGATAAAACTATTTCTTTTCCCATTTGAGAAAATTCTTTCTCCTTATCTTTTGGAGTAACTATATATTTTGATGGATTGAAGCAATTTCGAGATATGCTACTTGATATAGTGTCACCAATATTTTTTACTGCAATGTTAACTACTGCATCTTTTGGATTATTTTTAAAATCGACATGTGGGCCATGTTCTTTGATTGTTACATCTCCTCGCCCTTCTCCAGAAAGTCTGCTAATGGTACCTGAAAGGCCAAATTCGATTGCATCAACAACACCGCTTTTGCCAGACCCATTCCGACCGCAAATAACCCAAGATTTTCCCTGGAAAGGAACAGTAAGCTCTTTAATTCCCCGAAACTTTTGAATAGTGAGTGATTCAATTTTTATCATAAAGATTTAATTTCGCCGTAAATTATCTGTTCGATTTTTACAGGAGTGACTGACTTATCATCTTTAATTACTATCTTTAATTCTGAAATTATCTCCTTATCTAGAGTTTCGACTTTTGCCAGCTCGCTTAGGTATTCGTCCAGAATGTCGTTAACGATCTTATTTGTACCGTTCATATTATCTCCTTAGTTGGCTTGCAATTTTTTCAATACTATCCATGACTGCGAAAACCAGCTCTAAAAAAAATCCCATTAATCATCTAATATAAAATTAATTCTAGGATACTTATGAGTGAGAGCAAGTAGCAACAGAGGAGTTAATTCTTCTTAACTTTAATAGTTATACAGCTTCATTTGCTTATTGATTTTATACTTATTCTAACTCGTAGCAAAAAAATAGTTCTCTACTTAACTTATAGAAACCATTTAAAGCCTAAACAAAATCAAAGATTTAGAGTCATTTGAGATTCAAGTCTCAATAAGCAGTATCCAAACTAAAGTAAAATCAATATCTTGACACAAAGAAAGTCTCATACAACAAGCGGGTCTACTTAATATAAGTGTGGGGGCAGAATGAAAAATCAAATCATAGGATCTTGGCTTCTGAAAAGCTTTTTAATCGAAAGCCAGCAAGGAGAATTTCGCCAATGGGGAGCCAACTCACAAGGTCTTTTGCTTTACACAGATACGGGCCACATGAGTGTAAGTATAAATAAAGACGTTGAAAACAAATCAACTGTCGAAGTACAAAACATTTTTGACTCCATTTTGTTCTACTCGGGCACTTACTCAGTGGATGGCAGTAACATCAAACATATAGTCACTCAGGCCTCGAAACCTAGTCGTATTGGGAAAGAGCTGCTTCGCACAGCCACTTTGGAGGGCAATTTGCTGACTTTAACTTCTCCGCCAGAGTCATTTGGCCGCGCCATTCTTAAGTGGAGGAAAATTACATGAAACTACTCATCATTTTAATTACCATTATAATAGCAGAGCTTTCTCACGCCGAAAGCAAATCACTGATTCAAGTGAAAGTATCGTTCATGGAGGCACTGGCTCCCAAAGACACAACCTCTTCTGATCGTTTTCAAAAAGAATATGAGTTCGCTGTTCAATCTGGAAAAGACCTCACTCGTGAAAAGCTAAAAAACTGTGGATATGAAATTATTGATGATAAAATTCTCTATGATGCCAGTGACAACTTACAGGCCTTGGAGCAAGCCAAGAAATCAGCAGCTTCAGGTGCTTGGCTTATCATTGGCCCACGTCGGAGTAATCACTATCTTCTTGCGGTTAAGGGTGCCCCAGATACACCTAGCGTGAGTATAATGGCCTCAGCAAAAGAAATTTTCGAGTTGGACACCTTACATTTATCTCTCGCTCAGCCAAATAAAAAGATGGCCGAAGCTCTAGTAAAGGAAACAAAAAATAAATTTAAAAAGAACGCCAAGTATATTTCTGTCGTCAGTGAAGATTGTGTCACATGCATTGATCTCGCGGAAAGTTTTGATCAACTTGCCAAAAGTAATACTATTCAAAAGATATATGAACTGAAATTCACAGGCGAACAGCCAGATCTCAGTTCTTTAGAAACTATCGTAAAATTAAAAAAACCAGACTTTATCCTGCTTCCAAATTATTCGATGGTGTCTGCTTATGCTATGGGAGTTATCTCAAAGTGGGCTCCAAAAATTTATTTCATTGGAGGCGACGGATGGGGTGATGCCAAGTATGGGTTTATTCACAACTCCCCACAGCTTGCAAACATTAATGGTCTAACTGTTAAAGGATTTCCTCCGACAAACAAGGGCCTCGAATTCTTTCCCCTCGGTCGAGAGATTTTGAAAAATCCAAGTTTGGCAGCGGCATTTCCTGCAAGTGGTTCGGCTCAAGCCCTTCTAAAAGCTATGGAAGACACTTCTAATTTTCTTTGTAAATTCAAACCAAAAGACAAAACTGAGTTCGCACAGGTATTTAAAAAAAGTGGCTCGCAATATTTTAAAAATCCATGGGGAGTTAGCGTATTCAAACTCTCCCAAGGAGAAATTGTCTTTGATAAAACTGTGAAGTGATATGAAAAAGAATCTAACGCTAAAGCAATATGTCCTTTTCTCCTGGCTGATCGCCGGAGGTATTGCTTTTATTGCGAGTCTTATTTTATTCTTGGGAGTTGGCTATTATAGCTATAATAAATCTATCGAAAGCGCTAAAACGGATCTCAGAGAAAAAGCAAACATAGCTGCTAGAAGGTTAGCGGCAGAGCTTTTGATTGCTCCGCGAGGAGCTCCTGAGTCCATACGCCTTCACCTTCAAAAAGAACTCAATGTTGAGCTTGTGCTGTTAACTCTAGAGCAAGCTTCTCCTAACTTCAAAGATAGACTTCAAGTAAAGGTTCCAGTTCCACACCTAGAACACCAGTATGCCTTAGAGGCCTCTACAGCATCAGTGAGTCTGCTTGATCACTTTAACTTTCTTTTGCTGGTTTCATGTTTTTTACTGATCGGAATCATCACTGTTGCAGGCTTATGGCTGCAACTTAATTATTTAAATCGCCATATCGTTCGCCCAATTGAGGCGTTGGTTCAAACCTCCACGGGTGATAAAAATATCTCCGAACACTGGCCAGTGGAAATTCAAAGGATCTCCGAAAAACTAAATAACTCATTTAAAGAGCGCGATCAGGTAATCTACAGTCAAGTTGCCCGTGGCGTGATTCACGATATCAGAACTCTTTTACAATCGCTTCAAGTAGCCACTGATTTGGCCGTTGAAAAACAATCTGAGGAGCGCCTTAAAAATCTACTCAATGTTTCAAAATCAAAACTTCCTAGTCTATTGGGAATTATCACTACAGCTTTAGATGGTAGCCGTGAAATCACTGTAAGGCCCGAGCCGAACGACATCGTCAAGACACTACAAAAATCAATCGAGACCAACAAGGCAATGGCTCTTGCAAAAAATATTGAGATTCAATTTCAAAATGATCCTCAGTCTGCAATAGTCGCTCATGATCCAATTCAGATGGAGCGAGTTTTTACGAATATTTTAAAAAATGCGGTCGAAGCGGTTGAAACAGGAACGCCTGAGAACAAGACCGTCCGAGTCTATTTGGACCATTCCAGCGGAGATTTCGCAAAAATTTCTATTGAGGATAGTGGCCACGGTTTATCAGAAAAGCCGGAAGCTGTTTTTAGACTCCTCAAGAGCACTAAGCCCCATGGTTCGGGACTTGGTCTTCTTGTCTCCCGTAAAATTGTTGAGGCTCATGGCGGCGACCTGACGGCATCCTATTCTCAAGACCTAAAAGGGGCTAAATTTGAAATTCAAATTCCCATCAATCCAAATTCGGAGGCACAACTGTGATTCAAGACCGCACTCCACGAATTCTAGTCCTCGATGATGATTCAACATGGCTTGAACAAGTTCCGATGATTTTTGAAGACTATGGCTACCTCATCGATACTTATGCGCACATTGACCAGGGACTAATGGCCATCGAAAGTAATTTCTATGATGTAGTTCTTCTCGATATGAATTTTGTTGGTGATAACAGAACTGGTCTAGATATTTTTCGCAGAATTTCAGCTAAAGACTCAGAGGCCGACGTCATTGTGATCAGCGGAGAAACGGATGCCAGGAAGCTGATCGATGTCTTAAATGCTGGAATCACGCAATTTATACCAAAACCTGCTACTGCGACTCAAATTAGAACTGCCGTTGAGCAATCCATCAAAAAGAAGGAACTTCGCCGCCACTCCATCATGCTCAATCAATCTAAAGAAGTTCTGATCGTCGGATCGTCCAAAGCCATCATGGATTTAAAGGCAGAAATCGCAAAAGCCGCTCAATCTGGCGTTCGTGATATCTTAATCACTGGAGAGTCCGGCACAGGGAAGGAAGTCGTCGCCAGAGCCATTGCTGACCTCGCAGACGCAGCCAAACGCTTTATCCCAGTTCACTGTGCTGCTATAAACGATGGCTTGGCTGAATCAGAACTCTTTGGCCACGTTAAAGGAGCCTTTACCAGTGCTGACAAAGATCGAGTAGGAGCTTTTGAGGCCGCTCAAGGTGGATTTGTATTCCTAGATGAGATTGGCGATATGCCACTCAATCAACAAGCCAAGCTGCTCAGGGTTCTTCAGGAGCGTAAGGTTCAGCGTGTGGGTACAACGGAGGAGCGCTCCGTCAGCTTTAAAAGCATTTGTGCCACCAATGTTGATCTGAATAAGGCCATTCAGGAGAAGCGATTCCGTGAGGACTTGCTTTATCGAATCGCCAAATTTAAAATTGAAATTCCACCGCTTCGTCGACGTATTGAAGATATTCCCGAGCTGATTTTCCATTTTCTAGCGACTAAGTTTCAGAACAAAGTGACGATTACTCCTCAAGCCATTGGCCTCATGCAAAGTTACTATTGGCCTGGAAATGTTCGTCAACTAGAGGCGACCGTCGAGACCATGGCTTATCGTTGTGAGCAAAAGACCATTCGCGAAAAGGATGTTTGCAAAGCCATTCCCGAATTATCGAACCTTGTAACATCGAAGCAGACTGTTTCATTCTTAGGAAAACAAGGCGCTGCCCTAATCAGCCAAGAACGCAAAAGATTTGAAAAAGCCATTATTGATGCTCACGGAGATCGAACAAAGGCTGCTGAGATTTTAAATATTTCGCGGGCGACTTTCTTTAGAAGAGCAAAAGAATTGGGATTAGTTACTGGAAGAAGGGTTTAAGTTGTTTTGAATTTTGAAATTAAGCACGTAAATTAGAAGCTGTTTTTGCTTCCTTAATTAAGTTTTAAAATCTGTCTGACTTCTCTCTCTAGAGACTTAATTTGCTTTAGTATATTAAGTCAAGATCGATATTTCTCCTTGAATGAATCACTCTTATTTTCACTATATGATTCGATTTTTGTATATGGGCTCTTGAATGGCTTCACTTTAAAGCGAGCATCTATGTATTTATTTTTAAAATTGTGCCAGCTTCCATCATAAATATTCAAATAATTAATGCCTCCAAATGATTCTTTTGGGTTATTGGAATATATTTTTTCATATTCACTTGACCCGATATAAATAGATTCCATTTTAATCAATTCACTGAAAATATTGTTTGCATAGAACCTAACTATTTCAGAGTCTCCTATCTCTTTATTATCAATATTATAAGATATTGAAAAATCATCAAAAATATTTTTAATTGTAATATGGATTGGCAAATCATGTTCATTTCCCATAAGTTCATTATCAATTGCGACACTTAACTGATTACTAGAATCCATCGGTGAAAAGTGGTTGGTCTCGCCGTTATTATAATTTATTGTTACATTTATAATCTCAAGTCCACTTTTAAAGTCAATTTTTTTGTGTAGTATTAACTTATCAATAAGTTTACTGGGTAATCCTTTCCAGCTACTTATTTTCTTAAAGTAATCTTGTTCTATATTATTCCAGTTGAAGCTTATTTCCTGCCTCATATCAACGGCTCCTAATCCATTTATTCCTTTTTGTTTATGAAATTCATATTCATTTTTATAAAAAGCATGCATAAAATAAATTGAGATAAAAGATGCTAAAATAGTACTTGGCCAATTCACATGTTCGTTGAAATAGACCAACGCTAATATAAGTATAAATACAACTAGAAGCTTTTTCAACTCACACCTCATTGTTTTATCGGTTTACCGTATAGAATCTTAAATATTGAATTGTCGTATTTTAAGTGAAGAAATATTAGCAATACATCGAAACCATAGTCTGGTGTAGTTGCCGAAGTGAATTGGGTCCACTTTCGTCGGCGTAGCGATCATTGGGCAGTTTTAAGTGCAGTAGAGATGGGGTGCTAATCCAGTCCGATGTTTTGGCAAGTGTATTTCTAAGAGACTGAGACTAACATTGTGCCGTGAAGGAATTTACAAAAGTTACTTTGAAGGTCTATCTAAAATGAAACAATTGTTTGTATAATTTAACGAATAGGAAGCTTTTTCTATATTTAGATCGCTGCTTTGATCGGTTATGAGACTAATTCTCATTATCGATCGAAACAGCGACTTTATCGGTAGATTATTAGTAATCGGTTAATAAATATTAAGTATTTATCTATTAACCGATTACTAATAATCTACCGATAAAACCATATGCTCTTTGAAGATTTTTATTGATTATAATAATAAATTGGAGCTACATAAAAGATGTTTAAATATATTTTTAATCGAATTATTTATTTACTTTCTCTCTTTATTTTACTTTTCTCATTTACTGCATGTAATAATAATTCCACTTCAGGAAACTCTCTAAGTATTGTAGCTGACTCTGATCCACCTACACCGTCACTGCCAATACTCTACCCACCTGACATTTTTGACGATGGCTCAGATTCATGGTTTACGGATAAAACACCTACATTGAGGTGGAATGAATCAATTGTTACATCACCAAGAGTTCTTTCTCATTATGAAATTTCGTTAGGCACATCAAACGGTGCAAATGATGTACTTGAATGGACAAATGTAGGTACAGTAACTTCTTATAGACTAACTGGCTTATCACTACAAAGAGGTAATTCCTATTACGCTTCAATACGAGCAATAGATGACTTAGGTAATTCATCAGATATAAAAACAGGTGATGGTTGGACAATTAATACTGAACTTCTAACTACAAATGGCGCTATAAATAGTATGGTTAAGATTGGAAAAAAACTTTATATAGCTGGTAGCTTTACAGCAGTTGGGCAATATACAGGTAGCTTTGTACCAATTAATCTTTCAACTAATAAAGTTGAATGGTCAGCTAATGGCAGACTGGCTGTTAAAGGACTAGTTAAAACTATTGTCCATGATGGATCAGGTGGATACTATATTGCTGGCGATTTTAATTTGGTTGGAAATCAACCTAGAAATAATATCGCACATATACTATCCGATGGAACGCTTGATCAACTTTTTGCTCCGAATGTTACTGGTTATATTAATGATATGATATTATCAAATTCAATACTATATTTAGCAGGAAAGTTCACCTCAATTGATGGAATGGCAAGAAGTAATCTTGCTGCGATCGATCTGACAGGAAATTCAGGCGTAGGAACTGTTACATCACTTAATCCATCTGTTATTGGAGCATCAGTGAATAAAATAATTTTATCTGGTAATAATCTCTACTTAGGTGGCCAATTTAGCACCGTTTATTCAACAGTTCGAAACAATCTTGCTTCTATTGATCTTTCAGCAAATTCAAATAATGGAGATATAGGATTATTTAATCCTAATGTAGAAAGTACTGTTTACGCCATGGTCATGTCTGGAAGTATATTATATATAGGTGGCTCATTTACTAAAGTTGGTAGTACAGACAGATACCGCCTAGCTGCAATTGATGTAAGCGGAGGAAGTGGAGTAGGTGCACTAACATCCTTCAATACTGGCGCGCATAGCAGAGTAATGGCATTGGAAATTTCAGGTTCTACACTTTATGTAGCTGGTGACGTGGTAAACATAAATACTCCAGGTAAGTATAGTTTAGCCGCAATTAATGTATCAGGAACAGGTTCATACACTACATTTGCACCATACATAACTAATACAATTTCAACTTTAAAATTAGTTGGCAATATCTTGTATGTTGGTGGCGCTTTCACTTCAGTATACGGTGAAGCAAGAAGCGGAATTGCTGGAATTGATCTAAGTACGGAAACTTTAACTACTCTTAACGTAGACGCTTTTGGCACGTATGCAATTAACGTAGATGGATCAAAATTAAGAGTAGGTGGAAACTACTCTGTGGTTGGAGGAATTAGAAGAAATAAAATTGCCGCCATCGATGTTACTGGAAAAAATATTGAAGAAAGTTTAACTGATTTTAACCCCGGTGCGGATGGTGATGTCAACTCATTAATTTACTCAGAAAACAAGCTTTATTTAGGAGGAAATTTCAATAATATAAATGGCGTTTCAAGAAAAGGATTAGCTTCATTTGATTTTTTAACCCCTGGAGGGACTCCAATCCTTAATTCATTTAATCCCCAATTTACTAAAGCTTCTTCTACTGAACCTTGGGTGAAATCAATGGTATTAGAAGAGAATAAATTAATCATTGGAGGTGGGTTTAACTATGTTAACGGTACACCTAAAAGTTATTTGGTTGCATTAGACGTAACTGGTAGCAATAATATTGGAAACCTTATCTCAGAATTTAATGTTCAACCAAATGCAGATGTAAATACTTTATATGCATTTAATTCGAAATTATATATAAGTGGTTTATTTACATATATTAATTCTACAGCAAGAAATAGGCTTGCAGCAATTGATTTACTCGCTGATAATGGAAATGGAGCCCTTGCTCAATTAAATGTAGGCCTAAATTCAAATGCAAACTCAATATTTGTTCGAAATAATAGACTTTATCTAAGTGGCAATTTCACTACAGCTGGAGGAATTTCTAGAAATGGATTCGCAGAGATTGATATGGTAAGCAATGGAAGCACAGGGGAAGTGGCAAGTTTAAATCCAATTTCAAGTGGTAGTGCTTCGTTAATTTATTTAATTGATAATATACTTTATCTTGCAAATGGAGTTCAAAGTTTATTCGGTAATTCGAGAAATGGAATTGGATCAATTGATTTAATGGGAAATAGTGGAGCTGGTGCAGCTGTTAATTTTAACCCAAATTTAAACCATACGGTAAACACAATAATAAGCGACGATGGCATTATTTATTTTGGCGGCTCCAGTCCAATAAATGGAAATATAATTCCCGTCGATATCAATACAAGTAATTATTTCTCACAGTAAATAATTAACCAAAATTATAGTCAATTTTAAATAAAATTGCTCCCTTTCATGACATTTTCCCATTCATGTGCGCTCATTTTACTCTAAAAGCAAAAGCTACTGAAATAGGCAATAAATTTGGAATTACAATTTCTGAAGTGCTTTCTTTTGATTTAGGTTGAAAAGCCCCAATTATGCAACCCGTTGGTCTGAACTCTTAACAATACGCTAAAAAAAGCACAACGAATTTGTCATTTAAGATGGTTCTTTATTAACAAGAAGTTGATTGAAGATTCATTTCAAAATTTAATTGAGACATAACTGTCTTACCTAAGAGGTTTTATTTTGGTTCCAAATTTTATCAGCTTTCTTTTGAGAAGTACTAATTTCCCTTTTTTGAGCATATAAGGCCACAGCAATTGCTTGTTCTTTAGTTAAACCGAATTTATATAGATCTTCCTTTATTTCAGAAAATTTACGTTTACTGTTTCCATCAGACCATACATTACGATAGTAAAGATAATGTTGCTCAATAACATCTTTAAATATTTCGTAAAATGAATTATGTGACCACATTTCCATTTCAATTAAATCGAGCACTAAAGCCGCTTTTAAAAAATTATATGTTTCGTCATTTTTTGTATTTTTTGAAATAAGTATATTGTAAAGACCAGCTAGATACTCCCACTTTTTATAATTATGACCACGTTCTAAAAGAAAATAAGAAATTATAAATCCCCAAAAACCTAAAAATAATGGTAAGCAGTCCTTTAAATTCAAAGGTAATGAAGGGTCTCTAATTAAACCAATTAAAGTAAATAATCTTATAGACCAATAGAAAAAAATAACAATTGGAATTGAAGCTAAAATAACAGCAAATATTCTTTGATTTCCACGAACACTATTTTTATAGCCCAAAAATGAATATTTATTAAATAGCCCATATTCAATAATATTACCCAATATTTCAGATTTTGATTTTGGAGTATCAACATAAATGGGAATTTTCCGCTTTTTCTTTTCTTTAACTCCTAGATCGGATACATAAGCTGGCTCATAAATGAAGAATAGAAATAATTGAAAAATCAAATAAAGAGAGAAAAACATAATAGAAAACGCATCAAATATTAAAAAATCTGAATGATTCATACTATCTTTTCGGCATAAAAAGAAATCAGAAAAGCACAAAATTAAATAATTTATAAGATAAGTGAAAACTTATTTTTCAATTTTTGATTCAATTTTAAATGGTTAAGATAATTTAACCTTTAATTGCAGCTTGCACAAACAAATTTTTATCATTACAAGCGAAATCCTTATTTGAGTTGATATTTTTTTAAATAATATAATCACATTTTTTGAACTTATTAATTTAGATGCATTGTTGATTTTCAATTGAAAACAATTCTTCACATGTACATTAAATGTTTACTTACCTGATACTCTAATCTCTTGTGGCAATCAAGAGCGAGACTCGAGCTGAGACTTGTGAGACTGAGTCTCACTCTTGAAACTCAATCAAATTTATAAATTCAAAATGAAAATCATCGTTTAGCATTTTTTAACTCAAATTAGATTAATTGGCACAGCTTTGCACTCTATTGTTTTCGAGACCGTATGAGTCTCATAAGTGAAAGGAGAATAAATGCAAAAGCAGAAAGATAGTCTAAATGAGAAGATTTTCTTTAAATCAGAAAATCTAAAGATCGTTCGATATATAATTAGCAAGTTTACACAAAGAATCAGAAATTGGTTCAATAAGGAATTGAGCCCGTCGCAAGAACTCCCCCATGAGTTCAAAGAACTCGATACTCAACAAGAATATTTAAGAGCTAGGGATATATGGCACAGATATTTTTAATTTTTGAGATTCAAAATTTCAGAAGAAAATTTCGTGAATGGTATGGATGTCTCAGTGTTTTAGAGCTTACCGTGAACTCAAGCCTAACGCGAAAAATTCAAGATATTGAGTCCCTTTTAAAAGAGATGATGCTTGAAAAAACAGATTACTGAGAATCAAAATATAAAGCTAAACAAGCTTGAAGAGGAGCTTCGTGAATTGTGGGAGTCACTCACTCCATCAGAGCAAGAACGAAGAGCTGTTTTTTGCAAGTTTCATGAACTGCAAAAACTAATTCAAGCTGTTCAAAATCGAAACTCAATTTTAAATAAAAAGGAAATAAAAAATGATTAATCAATTTAATAAACACGAAATTTTCGTTGGATTCAAAAAAGAAGGAAACATCGAAGCAAAATTACTGGTAGGTGCTGCTTTCAAAGATGATGGTATCACATACTATAAAATTCGGCTGATGATGTTCCCAGGGTACACTTATTATTTAGTAAAAAATCATGATTCAGCCGATCGCTACACCATCTATTCAAGATCTAGGAATGAGAATAATCAGATTAAATTTTTGAATCCGGTAGGTAGTGCTACTCTAGATTCAAAATTGCAAAGTTATCTGGAGATTAAATTCCCGCTTCTACGAACCTCAATGTTTATGTCCCTTTACCCAGCAAAACGAAACTAGGAGTTTTTAATTGTTAAAAAGAAAAAATATTTTCACCATTTTGACTCTGATTTTGGTGGCAAGCATTCCACTTATAGGAGTTTGCAGTGTTGAATCAAGTTTGATGGCTGTGCAGTCAAAACTCATCGGCACGATTTTACCCTTGGTTGCCATCATTGGTCTTATCTTTGCTGGTCTATCCTTTGTTGCAGGAAGCCCAAATGCAAGAAATCATCTGATCCTTGCAATCATCGGTGCTTCAATCGGATTTGGAGCCCCTAGCATCGTCAGTTGGATTCAATCACTAATTCACTAACCCATAACACGCCTCTTGTAATGAGAGGCTCTTATTTTGGAGACTATATGGACTTAAAAGTAACTTCAGTCAGTAAATGTTTGGATAAAAAAATGATGATCATGGGATTTGAGATTCCTGATCTCCTTTTCATCTTCCTATCGATGTCGATTCTGAATTTTTTATTTGGGACGACAAATTTAAAACTATTTTTAGTCTGGCTTCCTAGCCTTTGTCTTGCACTGACTATCCGTCTTACTAAAAGAGGAAAGCCAGATAATTATCTAATCCATTGGCTGCGGTTTCAAATCAAGCCAGGAAGGCTATTAGCATTCCCAGATCCCACTCACGATATTGCTCCACCAAAACTCAAAGAAAAGAGAACAGCATGAGCGCAAAGCTTGCCGATTATCTACAGGTTTGGGGGCTTGAAGGCGACCATATTATTTTCACTGATGGCTCCTTTGGCTTAGGGTTCACTCTAAGTCCTATAAATTCAAGTTGTTGGTCAACAGATCAAGCCAATGACTGCGCCAGTAAATTGGCACAATTTTTAAACGGTTTACCACCAGAAATTGATATTCAGTTTATTCAAGACATTAGAGCTGGCAATAAAAAAATTATTGATCAACATTTAGCTTCCGATTCCTCAAATAACAAGATGATTCAAGAATTAACTCTTGCTAGAGTTCAAAAGTTTCAAGAGTTAGATGCTGAAGGGTTACTACCCTATCATGGATTAATGCTTTTTGTTCGTCGGAAGCCAATGGGTTCATTACTCAAGAAGGCTTCCATCTTTTCAAGATATAAGTCCTTCGTATCCATTGCTGATCAAAAGCTTCAACAAGAGTTGGTGGTAAGTGAGCGACTCGCCCATGATTTAGAGACTGGACTTAATATGTTGGGATTGATGCCTCAACGACTAAGTTCCGAAGAAATTTTAGATTTGATCTATCGTCAATGGAACCCTTGCCGAGAAATTGTTCTTGGTAATTTCGACCCTGATCATTTGAGATCATCTTTACTTTTTACAGATGTCGGTATCGACAACCGTGGATTTTCCATGGGTGATTATCATTACCGAATTATTTCTTTGAAACTTCTGCCAGATCAGACTTACGCAGTGATGGCTAATAGACTGCGAGAGCTCTCCTTTGATACAAGATTATTTTTAACTATTCATGTACCAAACCAACAGAGCGAGCTTGAGTCTCTGCAAACACAGCGGCGAATTGCCTTTTCCATGGTCGAAGGAAAAAAATCTGGAGTGATAGATCTTGAAAGTACCGCTAAATTTCGAGACGTCGAAACTCTGCTAGAGCAAATGGTAGCGCAAGGAGAAAAAGTATTCCACATGAGCCTTCAAATTCTAGTGAGATCTGCCTCAGCAGATGATCTCGAGAATAAGGTTTCAGAGACGTTAGCAAAAATTCGTGAATTATCAGGAGCAGAAGCCATGGAAGAAACTTTGGCAGCCTTCGATATTTTTAGTGAAATTGCTATTCCCAATAGCAGAAGCAAGGAGCGTATCAAGCAAATGAAAACTTCGAACTTATGCGATCTGCTTCCTGTCTTTGGACCATGGAGCGGTCATAAAGAGGCGAAAATTCTTTTGAGATCCAGACTAGGCAGCCTTGTAAGTTTCAATCCCTTCGCCAGTGAGCTGACCAATTCGAATCAAATTGTGAGCGGTGGTTCCGGCAGCGGCAAATCATTCATGACCAATATTTTGCAAATGCAGATGTTAAAGGAGAACCCAAAGATCTTTATTGTCGACATTGGTGGCTCCTATAAAAAGATTTGTGAAAACTTTGATGGCCAGTATATTCAACTAGGTGTTGATACCAATTTATCCATCAACCCCTTTGACCTTTCAATTGGTGAAACAAAACCAACCAGTCAAAAGATTAAGTTCATTTTAAGTCTCGTTGAAATTATGACGAAGGAAAATGAAATGATTCAACTCGGAAAGCTAGAAAAGTCCGAAATCGAGTCCGCCATTGAACAAGTCTATCAGAATTCTCAAAACCCCAGACTCTCTGATCTGAGAGCCATTCTTTTAGCTCACCCCGAAATTTCCTTGCAAAGAATCGGAAAAATTCTGACCAGTTGGTGCGGCAATTCCGCTTACGGAAAATTTGTCGATCAAAAGACAACATTAGAATTAAAACGTCCTATCGTTTGTTTTGATCTAAAGGGAATGGAAAACTATCCAGATCTACAAGCGGCTTGTTTATTTATTATTACCGACTTCGTATGGCGAGAGATTCAGACTGATAAATCAAGGATGAAGTTTTTGATTCTCGATGAGTGTTGGAAGCTCATGGAAAATGATTCAGGCTCATTATTTATTGCTGAAGTGTTCAGAACTTTCCGTAAGTATATGGCTTCAGCTATTGCGATTTCTCAAAATATTGATGACTTTGCAAAAAGTAAAATTGCCAATGCCATTCTACCCAACTCTTCTATCCGGTGGGTTCTTAAACAGAAAGGAGCTGACAAAGATCGCTTAAAAGAAGTTCTAAGCCTTAATCCTAATGAAGTTGAGCTTATTTCGTCTCTTCACCAGGAGCGAGGTTCTTATTCAGAGGCCTTTTTGATGGCTGAGGATGCAAGAGCAGTGGTTGTGATTGAATCAACAGCACTAGAATATTGGCTGGCCACCACAGATGGTCGAGATTTGGGAATGATCGAAGAGTACAAAAGAAAATACGACGATCAAAGCCAGCTTGAGATCTTGAAAAAACTTGCACATGATTATCCTCGTGGTGTTGCAGCCAACGGTGATCAGTCATGAAAAAACTCACTGCTATTTTTATGACTCTAGTGATTTACATTTCACCTCCGGCTAAAGCTGATATGTTTGGAGGTGATCTTGTTTATCTTGCGCAGATTCTGGCAAACGCTATAAAGCAGCTCATTGAGCTTAAAAATATGGTTGAAACCGGAAAAGATCAATTAGATTTACTGCGAGAAATCAATCGAGGGATTAACGACTCCTTAAGGCTTGCAAGAACAATAGATCCAAATATCGACCCCGGCCTCTACAAAGATTGGCAAAATGTAAATGATGCTCTTCAAAAGCTTCAGGGTATTTACGGCCTTGTCACGGATTCGACTGAGGCCAAAGTTTATCGGAATACGGATAAACAAGTTGCAGAAGCTGTTAGCTTAAATAATGACATCTACGAGTACACCGCAAACATCGATGAGCTTGGTGAAGCCATCAAGGACTACAGTCACGAAGTTTCCCCTGGTGGTGCTCAAAAGCTTACGGCTCAAACTTTGGGAGTTATGTTGCAGGTAATGAATCAAAGCTTAAGGACCCAAGCAACAGGTCTGAAGCTTCAGGCGCAAACAATGGCTGTGCAAAACAAAAAAGAGAAAGACTCAACCCGACAGTATCTTGAAGCTGCCAACACTCTCCGAGTGGCTATGAAAAAAGAAAAAATCCAATTCACAGCCCCTCGATTTTAGAAAGGAGTCTGCGTGGTTTCAGATATTGCTTGGCTCGCGACAGAAGCCAAAAAAATTCATGAGATATTTTCTGGGTACTTCTATCTTATCGCCACCGTCTTAATGCTGCTGGGAGTAGCGATTGAGTATTTCAAATGGCCTATCGGACAAGTCCCAAATTTTGGAACTCTCGTAGGGAGAGCTTTGATTGCATCCATTTTACTACATGCCTACCCAGAGATCACCAATACCATTGCAGACCTTGCGGATGCAATATCCGGAAAAATTGGAGATTTGAATAACTTCAAACTGATCTTAGATAGAATGGGAGACAAACTCGGTGAACTGTCATGGTCTTGGGTAAGTGTAAAGGACACCGTCATGCTACTGTTAAGCTTTTTGACTTTTTTCATCCTGTATTTTTCCATCCACATCGCCGACAGCTTTTATATTTACGTCTGGGTGATGCTCTATGTTTTTTCTCCCTTGTTGATTGCACTTTACGTGTTACCCATCACTGCGGGAGCTACATCAGGATTGTTTAAGTCATTAATTGAAGTAGCATGCTGGAAAATTGTCTGGAGTGTGATTGCGACTCTTTTATGGAGTGCTGCTCTTAGCCAGATCAACCAAGATGGATCGCAAATTAGCTTTCTAACAGCCATTGGTTTCAATATTATTCTTGCGGGATCACTCCTATTAACACCCTTTGTGGTTCATGCTCTCGCTGGAGGTGGCCTCGCGCAGATGGGTAAAGACTTAAGTTCTCTGGCCATTGGTGGTATGACCATTTCACCCAGTCGAACCATGGGAATGACCAAACAATTTGCGTCTAAAGCCACGAGCTTTAGTCAAAGTTATTTGAATAAAAATAAGCCTCAAAAAACTTCGCCGAAGAAAGCTTCGAGCCAATCAAAACAACAAAAGCACATTAAGGCATAGGAGTATTTAATGAAATACACAGAAGCTTGGGCTTCCATCGTTTCTCAAAATTTGAATCTTAAAATTACAACAATCATTTTAGGTTTGTTGTCTCTAGTATTAGGAATGATCACATTGAAGTTGTCCTTCAAAGATTCCATCATCATTGATAGAGGCTGCTATTCAAAAATCGTTACACCAGTTAAAGATGAGCATTCAAAAAATGAAATTGAGACTTTTATAAAAGAGGCTCTTTCTCAACGATTTGATTCCTTGGTTCAGCCTGTGGATGGGCTTCTCTCACCCGATGAGTTGCAATTACGATCCATTGAACAGAAAGAGTTTAGTAGTCGAGGCATGAAGCAGCACATTGTAGTAAATAAAGTCACTAAAGACTCCGATGGTTTTAAGGTCGATGCCGATCGCATCATTTCTGTAGGAGAAGTTAGATCGGCATTTAAATTTCCTTTATTTGTAAAGCTTGAATCAAAATCCAGATCTTACTCAAATCCTTACGGGCTTTTAGTGATCACAGCCAAACAAGTAGAAGAAATCTCATCACCAAAGGATAAGAGATGAAATATCTGAAAATCCTTTTCATCTATTTAGGAGCTGCTGGCTTGTTGTTCTTAATATTCGATGACTCCATGGCTAAAACTTCACTAAGAACCGTTCGCTGTGACGAAGCTAAGATGATTGATGTTTACATTAGACCCAACTTTGGAACCATCATTAACTTTCCAGTTAAACCGGACAATGTTGTTCTGGGCGGGCAACGTCAATTTGGTCTTGAGTATATTAAAAATGATATTGCTTTAACGGCGTTGTCATCAAATTCCAATACTAATCTTTTTGTCTATCTTCTGGGGCGTCGGTGTGGATTCCATCTGATCACATCAAGCTCAAAGCAAGATAATCTGATTCAAGTCCGTGACCCCGAAGATGCCAAAATGAAATTGCCATTTCAGTAAGGATTTTTCATGAGCGAAGAAGTTAAGGTCAATGTCGCCAATGACGATGGACATAAACGTCGTTGGGGGCTTTCCAGTCTCCTTTACCGAAAAGAAGGCACTAAACAAAGTATCAATGGCAAGGTCGCAGCTGGCCTCTTTGGCTCCTTCATGTTGGCGGGCGTGGGATATTCCATCGCTTCAGAATTTTTTAAATCTACCCCAACAGAAAGCAGTGGCCCTATTTCCTTCAACGAACACGTCAGTCCTCAAGAAAGTATTCAAATACCAACGGGAAACTCAGAAATGGTTCGGCCAACTCCAACGAGAAGCAAAGCTAAGGGTGTAGTCAACTATTCTGGTTTACAAGTTATCCAGCGGCCTAATCTTGGAAAGATTCCCCCAGGCACTACGGTCAAAGCAAAATTCATTACAGGTGCGTCGAATGGTCCGCTCAAGGCTACTTTATTAGAATCACTCACCGTGAATAGTGAGGAAGTAGCACCAGAGGGAACGACTCTTGTAGGTATCGGCAGCTCTGGTGATGATCGACTTAGTGTTCAATTTACCAAAATGGTTTTTAAGGATGGCAAGTCACAAAATATTCAAGCCCAAGCCTGTGATGTCTCAGACCAAATGGTTGGAGTTAAAGGCAAGAAGGTTAGTAAATATGCTGTCATGCTTGCAACTGGTGCTGCATTGAATGTTCTGGGAGGAATTGCTGAAGGACTACAAGAGAACCAAGTTCAAAACGGCGTAGCGGTTAAAAAGAATAATTTTAATAATGCCGCACTCAATGGAGTTTCGAAAGCCGCCCTTGATCAATCACAAGAAATTCTTTCGGATGTGCGAAATAAAAAATCAGTGATTCAAGTGGAAAGCGGAAAAGAATTTTTGATCCTTTTTGATGGAGAATAATATGTTTGAAAAGAATAAGAAAGCCCAAGTAGATCTTTGGGGGCTCGCTAAAAGGATTTCATTTGGCATCAGTCAACCGATCATTGAGATTTTCTACGGTATGAGAAAAGACACAATTACCTATTGGCCCCTTATCAGTTGGGGGCTATTTTTTGATTTTCTACTCTTAACTCGTATCGATCAAAAGATTTTTAAATTTTTGAAAATGGAATGGCTCTATCCCATTCACCCTTTGGCTTACACTGTATATGCTTTTGTTGGTGTGACCTTTGGTTTTTGGATTTGGGGTGCTATTCAAACCCAAAGACGCTCCAGCGTTCTGACACGTTTAACAGAGGTCTTTCAAGAGTGTGGTCTTAAAAGTCCCATGGGAAAACTCCCTAACTTTATTTTCGACAGACCTGTGGATGAGTTGGTTCGTCGCATGCGAGTCACTAATGCTTTTATGCCAAAGGCAAAGTTTGAAGAAGCCACGGAACATTTAGAAAGTTCCCTGCAAGTTTATATTGATGAGATCAGCGAGAGCAAATCTCATGGAACCATTGATATTTTATATTCACATTACGAAATTTCAAAATTAGTTTCATTAGAAGAGATGGCATCTATTGGCGAAGGTAGATTTTTTATTGGTCAAACAAGAGCTAGATCCATCTATACTAATTTTTCAGAGAATCCACATCTTCTCATTGGTGGCCAGACCGGCGGTGGTAAATCCACTTTTTTACGACAGTTCATCACCACTCTGTATTGCAATAATCCAGATTATAATTTTACGCTGATCGATATGAAAGGTGGATTGGAGTTCCAGATCTTTGATCAACGAAATCGAGTGACTGTTATATCAAAGACACCAGAAGCCAAACATATCTTTGAAAAGTTGGATAAAATGCTTACGGATCGCTTAGAAATCCTCAAAGCCAATAAATGCAAGGATCTTGATGAGTATTCTAAAAAGTCAAAGAGCGACAGAGTTTTGCCAAAAGATTTTTCAGAGAACAAGTTGCATTTCAGCCGACATATCGTGGTTATTGATGAGGCCGCTGAACTGTTTCTGGGTGGTGGTAAAAATATGATCTCCGATGTCCAATCTATTTCCAGAAATACCGCAAGAATTGCAGCTCAAGGTCGAGCAGTCGGAATTCATTTGATCATCGCAACCCAAAAGCCAGACGCAAAGGCTGTCAATGGACAGATCAAAGCCAACCTTACAGGAATTATTTCATTTCCCATGGCAACACTGGGAGCCAGTCTTTCCATTCTAGGAAATGGCCGCGCCAAAGAACTTCCCTCTACTCCAGGTCGTGCCATTTGGAAATCAGGCCTTGAGCAGTATGAAATTCAGACTCCTTATTTGAACCCCGATAAAGCGATTCAGCTATTGGATAAAGTGTGTCCGCAGAGGGAAGCCATATGAAGAAGAATCTTGATCTGCACTTAAGCATTGAAGATAGAGCGTGCCTTCAACTTCTGTGGAAATGGAAAATGTTATCCACTGCGGCTCTGCATTTAGCGGCGTATCCTCACAGGTCTATTGAAGGGGCCTACAAACGGTTGAAGAAATTAGAGCATCTAAAAATTATCAAGACAACGGCTGCCAACACGGGTGATTCCTACATTTGGCATTTAGAAAATCTTGGATTTCAATTAGTTGTAAAGATGCTACCAGAGCTTGCCGAGGTTGGATACAAATCTGAAAATAAAGAACATGATTTTTGGGTCACAGCGATTCATTTAGGAGAGTGGCTCAGCCAAATTCCTTCGAACTGTGATATCTTCAGCGAGCAGCAGCTTCGCAGACTACATCGTGATCAATATCCGGAATGGGTTCCAAAATCCACAGAACATCGGCCTGATGGCTGGTGGAAGGTTGGAAACGGCAAACCTAATAGTCAAAGTCTGATTGCTCTCGAAGTAGAGTTATCACGAAAGAGTCCTATTGAATACCACTCGGTTGGAGAGTTTTATTCTACAACCGTTTTACCACTTCAAGTGATATGGGTCGTTCGAAGTGTATCAGATATAAACTATATCAAACGCCATTTATTGAGTGGCTCTAAAAGTAATGGTGAGGAGCAAAGTTTTCTTTCTCTTCATCACTACGCTAAGGATCAGTGGCAAGCTAAAATTCTTTGTGGCAAAAATCAAGGTCGCAGTCTCACGAGTATCCTCTACCCCTCCCCTGCACCAAGCCTTCTCCAAAGGGAAAGCTCGGTGCTGCTGGATACTCGCAAAAAGCCAATAAATCCAATCAGTCCCAATAAAGTACACACTTTCGAAGAAGGTCGCAGTAGCAGTTATTTGTTTTAAATGAAAAGGTCGAAAATGAAATACTTAGTTCTTCCCGTATTGATGGGATTTATCATGTGTTCTTGTTCTACTATGAATAAGACTAATAAGAATCAATCTATTTCAAATAATAAATCTGAAAGTAAGTCACCAGCCTTAATAACACCGAAGGTTCGTAAAGTATGGGTCCCAGAAAAAATTGATGGTGATAAATATATTGAAGGTCATTGGATGTGGGTTCTCGAAAGGACAACAACATGGAGTCAGTAATTTTAAATGAAAAGGTGCAGAATCAAAAAGTTGATCGTGTCGTTTTAGATTCAAATTCAATAGCGGTTATACAGAAATTGTCAGACCAAGTTCAATGTGCATTGGGAGATTTGGTTCAAATTTCTCAAAAGGATATTGTGAATTTTCTCATTCAAGAAAGATCAAATGAATTAACGGATTCTGAAATTAGTAAACTTAAGAGCGAACATTTTGATATTGTGCGTGCACTGAAACGTGCCACTCAAGAGGCAATCAAGGCCAAACAAGACGGACATGAAATCCAAATGGATGAGCTTTTAAAAATAATTCAGACACCAAGTGTTAATAAAAATCAACCCTCTAAAAAGCCCCGTGGGCGCCGAAAGAAGGTTGATGGCAAGCCAGCTACTCATTGTGAAATTGACACTTCATGTGACCCTTTAGAACAGCGAGAAAGTACAATCAAGCGTAACCACAAAATATCAGATACAGATTCAAAAATTGAAAAAGATCATTCAAATAATAAAATTCTTGTTACTTGATTTCAGAGGTAAAAATGGAGAATATACTTTTATCGGACTTAGATAAAAGTGAGTCCCAGTTCTTTGACAATCGAATAGTCTCTGTCCTATCAAAAGTAGGTGCTGAAATATGAATTTAGCATCTGATCAAAAAAGTATTGCCATTGATTTTTCATATGGAGAGTGGCTTAACACTAACGAGGCGGCATCCTATTTGCGCCTCCTACGTGAAGATGGCACGCCTTGTGTTGAGAGAATTAGAAATCTCGTTAATCAAAGACGAATACCTTTTTATAAGCCTTTTGGTCGGTTACTCTTCAAAAAATCTGAACTTAAAAGTTTGATTGAATCTTCACGTAAAGGAGGATTCAAATGGCGATAAGCCGTTATTTTGATGAAAAACAAAATAAAGAATTTTTTAAAGTTCGAGTTGTTAGAAAAAGCACCCTCGTACTTGGTATAGTAGTAACAAAAAAAGCCTCTGCCATTAATTCGATTTCTGAAGCTCAAAAGATTGAAAAGAAATTAAATCTACAAGCAGAAAGAGAGTTGATCGAAAATGAAAACAAGGGCTGCGTATGGGAAAACCTGCTTGCTGAATGGGAAGTTGCCGCCACAAATGGTGACGTCTTTTTAAAGCAGTTAACCAAAGGAACAGTTCAGGATTATAGTTTCGTGCTTAAAACCTATACCGCAGATTGGTTAAAGCTTCGCGTTGATGAAATTGATAAGGCTAAAGCGTGGCTCGTTCTTGACAAGGTTGAAAGAGAAATTTCAGCTTGCCGACGTAAGCGTTTAAGGACTGCAATTGATGCCATCTTTAGTTGGGGAATTTTATCAGGTCGAATTCGAGGTACAAATCAGATTCCAACCGAAGGTTATAAAGGCAATCGGAAGACTGAGGAAAAATTACCTGAAATTCTGACTCTGCAAGAAATCCGTATTCTATTATCCTATGCAAAGAAAACGGATCACCCATGGTATCCAACTTGGGCCTTAGCTTTGATGACAGGTATGCGAAGTGGTGAGCTTTATGCTCTTGAATGGGATAGCATCGATTTCGATAACAAGATGATTTATGTTCATAGAAATTGGACAAATAGAACTGGTTTTGGTCCAACCAAAGGCCGATACTGGCGGGCGGTACCCATGAGTAACGAGCTTGCTTCATTTCTTAAAGAACATAAGGTCAAACGAGGTCCTGAAAAGTCAGTGCTGCATCGTTTTAACTGTTGGAGTAAAGGTCAGCAGGCTGAAATCTTACGAGAGTTTTGTATCGGCTCAGGAATTACTTCCGTCCGATTTCATACCTTACGAGCTTGCTTTGCCACTCAGTTAATTAAAGATGGAGTGGCTCCAGCTGTAGTGATGAAAATTGCAGGATGGAAAGATCTTAAGACAATGCAACGCTATATTCGACTTGCAGGTATTGAGGTTAAGGGTGCAACTGATGGATTAAAACTCCTCCCTGAAGCTGAAGTTATGGGCAGAGTGGTAAATCTTTTTGGAAATCCTAATAAAGATTAGTATATTGTATAAAGACTTTTAACTCAGGTGACTTTTAGGTGACCGATAGACTCTAAGTCATTAATTTTACTTGATTGTCGACACCACCTCCATAAAAGACTAATGATTTTAGGAGGTTATACAGTGACTGATAATTTTGTTGTTAGCAAAAGTGACCTTTTGTTGTTAGCGGCTAACAACAAAATTATAGATTTAAAACTTTGGAAATTAGCTAAGGGTCATTGTGAAATTGAGAAAAAAGTAATAGGTACTACAAGTTCAGTTTTTGCGATTTATCAACACTTGGCTAGCGATAATATATGCGCTGAAGCGAGTGGAACTGATTCACATAATAAATTCGAAAAGAACAAAAATTAATCTGTAAAATATTTCGTTCAACTAATTTTTTGCTAATTTTCCTCCACTACAGACTTACTCCATAGTGCATCTTAAGGGACGACTTTCGAGCTGCTATAATAGAGGGCGAATTTCCGCTAAATCATTAATTCCTAATGTGTTCTCAAAAATCATTGGAGAACACATCTTCAACTTTCAAAGCTTGTTCTCCTCTCGCCCTTCAATTCGTTATTAAATTTTAGTGTTCATTGGCCGAAAGCCCGAGGAAATCACAATCCTTCATCCCACTAGACTTTGCTAATTTAAAAAATGATCGATAATTAGCTTGAGCTGATGTGGGCACTCGTAAAATGAAAAATGCCCACACTGTCTGAGCTCATGAATTTCGCTCTTGATTTTTTGGGGATCAGTCATGTTTTCCCAAATTTCATTTTGAACTTTGAATGGAATCCACTGATCCCCATCTGAGCCAACTACAAGTATCGGCACTTGAATTTGAGAAATACTCGTTCTTACATCAAATTGGTCCTCAGTTATCTTGCCAGACATAAGTAGAGGTTGGCATTGAGGAGACCATATAAAATTAAATGTGGGGTCATGGAATGGTGCCGGCAATGATCCTATTGAAGCCTTAGTAATAAAATTGCTACAAACAATGTTAGCATTGATGATAGGATTTATTCCCGACATCGCATTTAGTGGATCATTACTCTGCAAAATTGGAAATTCTTTTTGGACGTTCACGGACTTATTCTGACAAAAACTTTGAGAATCAATGTTTCCTTGGACGAGAGACATAATAAGCTTCGGAAGCATTTTTCGTTGTGAAACAGTTCCATAGAGAGCATAAGAGGTAAGTTGGTTCCATGAAGTAGGCAGCAATTTGCTACCATCTGAATCACAAGCTGAGCCAGATTGAACTAGCTGCTGCAGACTAACTAATTTTTGCGGTTCAATTGAAGCGCCTGCTTTTTGCCACTCATTCAAGCGATAATATACTTGGGTTTGAAATCCCAATCCTGAAGCTCCTCCGTGTAAAGAAATAATCTTAGATACGTGCTCAGGGAATCGTATGGCGTAATCAAAAACCTGATGGCCCCCAGTTGAATGACCAATGAGTCCGATGCTTTGATCTCCCAACAAATTTTTTCTGAGACTTTCAATATCATCTGTCATATTGGCTAAGGTGTATTGACGTAAATCATGACTATCGACGTTTGCACTGTTAATCTCCGACGAATGTCCAACTCCCCTGGGGTCAAAAAAGAGTAAATTATAGTTCTTACCCAGATTGGTATTTAACCAAAACTCACCAAACAACATGTAGTATTCAAAGCTGGCTCCAGGACCACCAACTAGAAATAGAAAAGTTTTTTTGCTTTGATCATAGGGTTGCAGCCATTTATAGCAAATTGAAATTTTAGTTCCATCTGTCGCTGTTGGATTCTCGGCAACAGTTACACATCCATCAATGATGGTACCGTTTCCGTTGTTACCTGAGCTTCTTACTTTAGATATGTTTGCAAAGATGGGAGTGCTTAAAAAAACAATTAAATTAAAGAATATAAATACTTTATGTTTCATCATTGTTGGTTGCAGTGGTTTGTACTCGAAGATATAGAATTCAAATTTTGATAGACGCCGCCATTGCCAAATACATTCATATCGAAGTCCGCATTTTGCATTTCAACTATGGCTAAAGCACGATCTTCAGGGTTAGACGACGCTCTATACGCCTTCCATGCATCAAGATATTTCTTTTCAAGTTCAAGAAATTTTGAGTACTTCGGCGAAAGTTGTGATTGATCTGAAGAGCAAAAGAAAGACATACTTTGATTAAATTCAAGATTCTCATTTAAACATTTGATTTGTGTTGGTGTAAATGGAGTCCATTTTTGAATAGATGCAAAATCTCTGAAGCAATTACTATCAAATAAACTCTGAGCCATCGTGATTTGAACAGTAGCAAGTATCAGAAAAAAAATAGCTTTCATACAGACTCCAAGTCTTAAAAGAAAGAAAATTTACCATAAAAATCAATAAATTGTTATCTAAATGTGGTTGAAAATATTGAATCCTTACCGTGGAAAAAATCAACAACGGCTAAACTATCAAGCTAATCTTATAGTTACTACTTCTTGTTACCATCTCCTTTTTGCTAAATTGCTTTATTGGTGGTGAGGCCATCAAGTAATTATTACAACTATGTATTCATAAATTGGCTTCCGAAAAGTCAGTAATCCCACAGGATCAATTGGATCAAGCGACAACAGCACCGTCGCATACTAGGAATGCCTCCTAAACTGATTTATTGGATCACTATTACGGTTTACAATACCCCAATTGTCATTCAAGAAATCAAATTTTATAGCTTATGCATTACGCAAAAACGAGCATTTTTAGATTAACCAGCTAGAAGGCGAATTAAATAATTAAAATATACTTTTGACTCAAAGCGATCTTCTGATACACCTTGAGAAATTCTCTTAACAATAATCTACGGAGTTATCCAAATGAATAATTTATTAATCAGTGGCTTATTTATATTTTTTATTTATTCTGTAGCATTTGCATTTCCGAAACGCGATTTTAAGCTCAATGATAAAATAAATCCCTGCGAAAATTTATACGAATATGTATGTAGTTCAACGATCAAATCTTTTGAATTACCCAAAACAAGATCCAGACATTCATTTTCTTTCGACGACACTGACGAATATCTGCTTACTTATAAAAAGGACTATTTCAAGCAATTACAAAATATAAAATCAAGCTCTGAAAAAGAAACTCAAATACAAGCATTTTACACTGCTTGTATGGATGAAAATAACGGCAAAGAGAGCGAAAAGGTTTACGTTTCATCTGTCTTAAAACAATTAGAGCAAATCCAGACCCATAAACAGTTCTCGGATTTCAATTATTCTAAAATGAGTAGCGGAGATCCCAGTTTTATTTCATTTTGGGCTAATCTTCCCAATTTTAATAATTCAGAACGTATGGATGGATATTTTCAGATTGATGTTATTTCTCTTCCCGACCAAACCTATTATAAGAATGAAGCCGTCACAAAAGATTTTAAAGCACTTCTTATTAAATTCTTTGAAAACATTAAAGTCGAAAATCCAACTGAGAAGGCCAATTGGGTTTATGATTTTGAAATCGGGTTGGCAAAAGTTTTTTTAACAAGTGTAGAAATTAATAAAAAAGTTTTCTCCATCACTGAACATTCAAAAGCTTTATCAAAAAAATTAAAAAATCTCCATCTTGATGATTTTATCAGTAAACTTCCAAAGCACACCCATATTCGAAATTTATTTGGAAATAAAGCATTTGAATTTGTTGATAGAAGCATGAATCAGCTTACGCTTGAACAGCTAAAAGCAATTTATATGTATCGCTCCATGAATCAATATCTTGATGACGCCTATCCTGAGTTTCAAAATGCTAAAGTAGCATTCCAATCAAAGCACTTCGGCAGACCAAGTGAAAGACCTGACAGAGCGGAACGTTGTACTAAAGAAATTGAAAAGAAATTTGGAATGGAGTTAGACTCAATTTTAATGCCAAAACTTTTTCCTAACTTTCCTAAAGAAAAAATAGTAACGCTAGTTGAAAAAGTTAGAAATGGACTTTTAACATCAATTCAAACAAATAAATGGCTGAGCCCCGATGCTCAAAAATCAGCAATTTTAAAGCTAAAAAGCTTGAATATAAGGATTGTAAGTCCAGAGTCTGAGCAAGAGTGGAATTTTAATAAACCTGGGGTTTATAGTATTAAATCTCCCATTGAAAACCGACTCCTTTATGAAAGACTATCGCTTCAAAAACATATTGAAAATTTGGAAAAGAAATTTCCAAATCCGGTTTGGGGTTTTGGTCCCTTAACAATGAATGCAGCCCTTCTTCCTGCTTATAATGCTATTATCTTTCCCGTCGCATTCCTTCAACCACCCTTCTATGATCCAGAAGTGGCTGAAGAAATAAATTTGGGTGGCATAGGAGCCGTAATTGGTCATGAACTGGGTCATGCCATTGATGACAAAGGATACACTTTTGATTATAAAGGGAGAATTAATCCATGGCTAAAAAAAGCGGATGAAAAAAAATTCTTTTCTCTAGCAGATCCACTGATAGAGCAATTTAATCGTGCTGGAGCAGATGGAAAGTTTACTCTAGGAGAAAATATTGGTGATCTTGTTGGTCTAACTAATGCTTATTCAGTTGCTTTTCCAGAAGGAAGTAATAAACCAAATAGTTTAAAGAAAGAGTTTTTTATTCAATATGGAAAACTTTGGTGCGAAGTTCAAAAGCCAGAATTTGCTGAATTAAGAAAGAAAACGGATCCCCATGCTTTTGGAGAATTTAGAGCCAATGAACAAATAAAATTGCAACCTGGTTTTGCTGAAGCCTTTGGATGCAAATCGACTGACCCTATGGTATTACCAAAAGAAAAAATTATTCGTATATGGTAAGTAAAAAGTTTAGGAGCCTTTATCCGTGACGATAAGGACTCATATCTAATATTTTTTAAATACTTAAACCGGTATTGTATTCGTAAACTCATTAGTCAGCAATTTTAAGTTCGTAGGCTAAAGATGAATCTTCAACTCCATCTAAATAAGTTTTTCTGTTGAGAAGTGCTACCTTGATTGAATAAAAAGTTTGGGATCTTGACTGACCAATCAAGTGAATATAATTTTGAGTAACTGAGGTTAATCATGGAAATACCGGGCGTAGATGATGATCATTCACATACTATTCAGAAAGATGGCAAAAAGTATACTTGGTATGTAAAGCGACTGGCGAAGAGAGTGGGATTTGAACCCAAAATTCTCAAAATTTAGAGAAGTAAATAGTTGAAATGAGTTGACTTATTAGATTTTTCTCCAAAATTTGACGAATTTTCGTCAGTTAATCCTTTGGAGGTAAAATGGGGTCCTTAAAAACGTATCGCCAGTATAATCAGGAAATAAAACTTGCTGTGGCACAGAGTAAAAATCCCTACCTCATTCCAGAGTTAAAAATTCCTCGAAGGACTGCAATCTATTGGATTAAAAAAACAATAAACTTGAAGCGATATCACCATTGCAAAACAGGTCTCTTTTGTAACAAAGGGCAAAACTTCCAATAGTAATCTCACTTGGTGGTTAAACTGATTTTTTGCCATTAGCTCTTTTGGGGATTGTGATTAAATATTTTTTATCTATTATACCATTTTTAAATACGAGTCTTTTACCCGTTCCCAAATTTATTTTATTTAAATCCAATTTTTTGTACCAAGAGTGATTTAATTTTTCTGCAAAATGTAAAAAAAGCCGTTTTACCTTTAAAGAACTACAGTTTTCTAAAAGATTTTGTAGAACCTGACTCCGTAATGATGACAAGTTTTCTAATATTTCCAAAGCTTCCTGATAAGAATACTTTTTGGGAAGTTCATCCAGGTATTCGAGATAGGCTCTTTCTGGTGCAGATAAGATTATTGAAAATCTACCAAATTCTATTTGGGTATAACCAAAAGATTTTGTATTAAAATCCTTTTCACTTTCATTGAATAATTTTTTAACTTGGTATTTTATGACCACGTCCCAATTGTATTTTCTGAACTACTTGGGAAGTTGTTCTTTTTTTGCTCCAGCAACTAATATTTGTTTTGTTCCCATAGATAAATATTGTGTTTTATTTAACTGTTCTAGCGCAGATTTACCCGCAAGATGAACTCTTGCCTGAAGCTGAGCTTGAACGGCATTCAACCCACCCATCCACTCATGGCAAAAATATTCTTTATCCCGTGATAACAAACAAGAGCGTTTACTGACTTTTTGTACTTCTCTGATTGAGCCAATTCGTCAACTATATTGCCGTACTCACTGAGTAGTGTATTCGAGCCACTTCATTTGCTGTACTAATAAACTTAAATTTTTCCTTAGTGAACCATTGAGAGTTTCAGCTTTTTTCTCTAACCACACAATGTGATGTCTGGTCCAGTGGGAGCAGTACCCAGTTTCAGACTTATAGTGAATCCCACTTTTTCTTAGTAATGATTGAAATGAGTTCTCACTTCAGATAATTGGTGTAATACGAGCTGACGAGAACGCAACAGATCTCGATCTCGATCTCGATCTCGCTCACTTTCTGCTTCTGGGACTGTGACAAAGGTTAAAATTCCTGCCCCATAAAATTGGGCAAGCTTACCCGCATCGACACGATCTGTTTGAACTTGGTTGCCATGCACTCGAGGAATACAGTTCGGAGCCACAACTTTGCAATCAAAACCCAAAGCTTCTAATTCTCTCTGTAAAGTAAATCCAATGTATGTTGCCTCATAGCAAAGCTTCAGATCATGTTGAGGAAATTTTCCCCTGTAAGCAGAAAGTTTATTTTCTAGCCCTTTAACAGTAGGTTTACACTTCGTTTCAAGAATTTCCCCAGTATCATTAATAATTCCTGTAACATGAAATGAATTATCGTCGACATCAATTCCAATATAAATTATATTCTTGCTCATAGACGGCTCCTCTCAAATTGTTTTTGGAGATTCAATTGAATCTCCAATTGAGGTACTGCTCAAGTGGTT
>Ga0154020_10000306_pt1 | contig 59083 bp, 47 predicted proteins | sample Klosneuvirus_201_FD_109709 | JGI IMG/M metagenome (GOLD analysis project Ga0154020, IMG submission 109709) | Active sludge microbial communities from wastewater, Klosterneuburg, Austria - Klosneuvirus_20160825_MG | ecosystem: Engineered > WWTP > Aerobic digester > Activated sludge | place... | reverse complement strand
GGCCAGTGCCTTGGCATGCAGGTCGGCGTAGCCATGGCTGGGCCGCCGCACGGCGATGAACTCCACCGGGATGACATCGGTGCCCTGATGCAGCATCTGGAAGTACGCATGCTGCCCATTGGTGCCCGGCTCGCCCCAGACCACCGGGCTCGTGCCATACGTCAGCGGTTGGCCATCCCGGTCGACGCGCTTGCCATTGGACTCCATCTCGAGTTGCTGCAGGTAGGCCGGCAGACGCTTCAGTCCCTGGTGGTAGGGTGCGACCGAGCGGCTGCTGCAGCCCACGAAGTTGCGGTACCACACGTCCAGCAGGCCGAGTTGCAGCGGCAGGTTGCACACAGCCGGAGCGTCGGTGAAGTGGCGGTCCATCGCATGGGCACCGTCGAGCATGGCCCGGAAGCCGGCAGAGCCGATGGCGATCGCGATGGGCAGTCCGATCGCGCTCCACATCGAGTAGCGCCCGCCCACCCAGTCCCAGAATCCGAAGGTGGTACGCACACCCAACCGCGCTGCGGCTTCGCGATTCGTGGTCACGCCGACGAAGTGCCGTTCAATGTCGTTCAGTGCCATACCCTGGTCGAGGAACCACTGCCGCGCCACTCCGGCATTGGCCATGGTCTCCTGCGTCGTGAAGGTCTTGCTGGCGATGATGAACAGCGTGCGGCGGGCCTGCACGCGCGCCAGCACGGGTGCAATGTCGTGACCATCGACATTGCTCACGAAGTGCATGTGCAGCCCCGCATGCACATGCGCCTGCAACGCGGCCACGGCCATCTGCGGCCCCAGGTCGGAGCCGCCGATACCGATGTTCACCACATCGGTGATGCCGCTGGCTGCGGTATCGCGCACCTGATCGGCAAACGCCAACATGCGATCGAGCACCTCGTGCACATCCTGGCTGTGCGGCCCGGCACCCCGAGGAGCTCGCAACGCCGTGTGCAGGACAGCGCGTCCTTCGGTCGAATTGATCGGAGCACCTGCGACCATGGCATCGCGCCAGTGCGCCACTCCGCACTGGTGCGCAAGCTCCAGCAGCAAGTCGCGCGTGCGCGAGTCCCAGAGGTTCTTCGACAGGTCGGCGAACACCTCGGGCGCCTCCAACGCAAAAGCCTCGTAGCGACCCGCATCGCTGGCGAAGGCCGTGCGCAAGTCGAACGCGCGGCCGGCGCTGGTGTGGTGTTCGCGCAATGCCTGCCAGGCCGCGGTCGCATCGCAGCGGATCGTGGCGATCACGATGCCCGCTCCTGAATCATCTGGTCGAGCCGCACGGCGTCGGCAGCAAAGGCGCGGATGCCCTCGGCCAGCTTCTCGGTGGCCATGGCATCTTCGTTAAGAGCCCAGCGGAATCCCGCCTCGTCGTATTGCACCTCGGGCAGCGGTGTGGCCCGGGCTTGTGCAGGGTCCAACCGCCTGGGCACCGGCGCCTGCGCCGATTGCAACTGCGCCAGCAACTCGGGGCTGATGGTCAGCAGGTCGCACCCGGCCAACGCGATGATCTGGCCCACGTTGCGAAAGCTCGCACCCATCACCTCGGTGGCTATGCCGAAGTGCTTGTAGTGGCGCCAGATGCGCTCGACCGACTGCACGCCGGGGTCGCGCTGGCCGGCCATCGCGGCATCGTCCCAGGTGCTGCCGGCCTGCTTGCGATACCAGTCGTAGATGCGGCCGACAAACGGAGAGATCAGCCTCACCCCAGCGTCGCCGCAGGCCACCGCCTGCGCGAAGGAGAACAGCAGCGTGAGATTGCAGTGGATGCCCTCGCGTTCGAGCTCGCGCGCGGCCTCGATGCCCTCCCACGTGGCAGCGATCTTGATCAGCACCCGCTCCCGGTGCACCCCTGCGGCCTGGTACAGCCCGATCAGGTGCCGGGCGCGGGCCACGGTGGACGTACTGTCGAACGACAGCCGCGCGTCGACTTCGGTCGATACCCGACCGGGCACCACCTTCAGGATCTCGAGCCCGAAGCGCACCAGCACCTCGTCGACGATCTCCGCGAGCGGCCGGCCACGATGTGCCGCCACCGTCTCGCGCAGCAACGGCGCGTAGTCGGGTTGCTGCACCGCCTTGAGGATAAGCGACGGGTTGGTGGTGGCGTCACGCGGTGCGAAGGCCGCGAGCTGGCGGAAGTTGCCGGTATCGGCCACCACGGTCGTGTGGGCCTTGAGCTGATCGAGCTGGTTCATGGTGCAGGCGGCATCACGTGAAGGACAGCGCCCATTAGAACCGGTCCGCTTGCAGTCGCGGTTCCCGGGCAGTTACCTGCGCGCGACAGAATCGGACCATGCCAGCCCCGCCCGACGCCCGCGCACCTGCCGCGCAAGCGAGCACGCCCACGCGGCGGCAGCTGCTTTGCACAGCGGGTGGCCTGACGGCTGGTTGGGCATGGTCCGTCCAGGGCGAGCCGAAGCCCGAGGGCACCACCTGGCGCGTCGGCCCCGGTCGCTCGCACACCACCTTGGGCGCAGCACTGCGCCAGGCACGCGATGGCGACACCATCGAACTGGACAGCGGCATGTACGGCGGCGACGTGGGCGTCGTGACACAAAGCCGGTTGACGCTGCGTGGCGTGGGTGGAGTTCCCGTGCTCGATGCCCAGGGCCGGCATGCCATGGGCAAGGGCATCCTCGTCGTGACCGGCGGCGACGTCACGGTCGAGAACCTGGAGTTCCGCGGTGCCCGGGTGCCGCACCACAACGGCGCCGGCATCCGGCTGGACGGCGGGCGCCTCGCCGTGCGCCGCTGCCGCTTCATCGACAACCAGATGGGCATCCTCACCGGTAATCGGACCGATATCGAGCTGCACATCGAAGACAGCCTTTTCGTCCAGGCCCCGCGCGACGCCAGCGCGCTGCACCACCTGCTGTATGTCGGTCGCATCGGCCGGTTCAGCGTCCGGGGCAGCCGCTTCGAGAACGGGTGGCGTGGCCATCTCTTGAAGTCCCGCGCCCGGCACTCGGTCATCGAGTACAACTTGATCCACGATGGCCCGCAGGGCGGTGCCAGCTACGAAATCGACCTGCCCGAGGGCGGACAGGCCCGGATCATCGGCAACGTGATCGGCCAATCACGCCAGACCCAGAACGCGGCCGTGCTGTCGTTCGGCGCCGAAGGCGGGCACTGGCCCCGCCATGCGCTGCATCTGGCGCACAACACGTTGGTGAGCAACTTCGCGGGACTGGCTCGCTTTGTCGAGATCTGGCCCGACCGGCTCGGCAGCTCACCCGATGTACAGGTGATCAACAACCTGGCCGTCGGCCCCGGATGGCTCGGCCCTGGACTGCCAGGCCGTCACGACGGCAATTGGCCCGCGCTCGCAGTCTGGTTTGCCGATGCGCATGCGATGGACTGGCGGCTGCCACCTGGCAGCGTGCTGCGCGGAGCCGGCGTCGATCCGCGCCAGGAACCGGGGCCCGACCTGCGTCCGCGCGCGGAGTTCACCTGGCCGTTGGGTACCCGTGCACTCGACGCGGACCCCGTGCGCTGGACACCCGGCGCATTCCAGCGTTGACCTCCGGAAGAAACTTGGGCATCATGGAATAGGTAACTCAGTTACAACTCCACGTCACATGGCCGCACCATCGCGCGGCTCGAGGCCCTATGTCGTTCGATCTCGTCTTCTTCGGTGGCACCGGCGATCTGGCCTGGCGCAAGCTGGTGCCCGCACTGTTCCAGGCCTGGCGGCATGGCAAGTTACCGGTCGGTGGCCGCATCCTGGCGGTGGCCCGCGACGAGCGCACCGATACCGACTACCGCGGCTTCATTCGTGAGCGCTTCGTCGAAGTCGACAGCGCGAAGCGGCCCACCGACGATGAGTTCGCCCGCTTCGCCGAGCTGCTGCACTACCGGCGCATGGATCTGTCGCAGCCTGATCACTACGCCGGCCTGAAGCAGTGGCTCGATGCCCGCGGCGCCGACACGGTGGTGCTGTACCTGGCGACAGCGCCCTACCTCTTCCCGGTGATCTGCGAGCAGTTGGGTGCGGCAGGATTGAACGGGCCACAGGTGCGCGTGGTCCTCGAAAAGCCGCTGGGCCACGACCTGGCCAGTGCCCGCGAGATCAACCGCGTGGTGCGCTCGGCGTTTGCCGAGTCGCAGGCCTATCGCATCGACCACTACCTGGGCAAGCCTTCGGTTCAGAACTTGATGGCCCTGCGCTTCGGCAATGCCCTGTTCGAGCCGCTGTGGCGGCGCGAGAGCATCGCCAACATCCAGATCACGCTGGCCGAGGCGCTCGGGGTGGGAACGCGCGGCGACTTCTACGACCAGACCGGCGCGCTGCGCGACATGGTCCAGAACCATGCGCTGCAACTGCTGACCATGATCGCCATGGAGCCGCCTTCCACCAGCGACGCCGACGCGATCCGCGACGAAAAGCTCAAGGTGCTCAAGTCGCTGCGGCCGTTCACGCCCGAGAGTGTGGTGCGCGATGTCGTACGCGGTCAATACCGCGCGGGCACCATCGACGGCCGGGCCGTACCAGGCTATCTGGACGAGCCCAAGGTGCCCGCCGGAAGCACCACCGAGACCTTCGTGGCGCTGCGCACCGAGGTGCAGAACTGGCGCTGGGCGGGCGTGCCCTTCTACCTGCGCACAGGCAAGCGACTGGCCTCCCGCCATGCCCAGATCGTGGTGAACTTCCGCCCGGTCCCGCACCCGATCTTCCCGGGTTCGTCGCGCGCGAACAAGCTGGTGATCAACCTCCAGCCCGAGGATGGGCTGGAACTGCACCTGCTGGCCACCAAAGGCAGCAGCCACGGCGAGCTGCTGGCACCGGTGTCGCTGGACCTCGACTTCGACAAGGCCTTCGCCAGCGAGCGCGTGGGGGCCTACGAACGGCTGCTGCTCGACGCGATCGCCGGACGCCTGAACCTGTTCGTGCGCAGTGACGAGCAGGAGCAGGCCTGGCGATGGGTCGAGCCCGTCGCGCATGCGTGGGCGTCCGACCCCAACGGGCCGCGCCCGTACGCCGCCGGCACCTGGGGGCCACCCGCCTCCAGCGCGATGATCGCGCGTGATGGGTCGACCTGGGACGAAGAGCAATGACCATGCTCGAACGCGTGAAAGCCTCGCTGCCGGCATTGCCGCCGGCCGAGCAGCGTGTGGCCAAGCTGCTGCTGGCCGACCCGCGCAGCTTTGCCACCTTGCCTGTGGGCGAATTGGCCGATCGCGCGCACGTGAGCAAGCCCACGGTCGTGCGCTTCTGCCGCAGCGTGGGCTACGGCGGCCTGGCCGACTTCAAGCTCAAGCTGGCGGGTACGGTCAACGAAGGCGTGCCTTTCGTGCACCGCGCCGTCGACGAGGACGACAAGCCCAGCGAGATCATCATCAAGGTCATCGATAACGCGGTGGCGGCGCTGCTCAAGTACCGCAACGCGGCCGCCGACCATGCGTTCGAGCGCGCCATCGAGGCACTGGTGGCCGCCTGCCGCGAACACCGGCGCATCGAGTTCTACGGGGTGGGCAATTCGGGCATCGTGGCCCAGGACGCCCAGCACAAGTTCTTCCGTCTGGGTGTCAACACCGCTGCCTGCAGCGATGGTCATGTGCAGTTGATGAGCGCGACCATGCTCGGTGCGGGCGACTGCGCAGTGGTCTTCAGCAACTCGGGCCGCAGCCGCGACCTGCTCGATGCCGCCGGTGTGGCCCGTCGCAAGGGCGCCACCGTCATCGTGGTCACCGCCAGCGCCTCACCACTCGCGCAGTTTGCGCAGGGCCACGGACAGATCCTGCTGGCCGCCGATCATCCCGAGGACTACGACCGCTACAGCCCGATGGTCTCGCGACTGCTGCACTTGGTCATCGTCGACATCCTCACCACCGGGGTTGCGCTGCGACTGGGTGCCGGGTTGCGCCCCATGCTGCAAGAAATCAAGCGCAACCTGCGGGCCAAGCGCTACGCACACCCCGAGGAGCCCTGAATCCGTCAGCAGCTGCGCCCACAGCGCAGCCGTGACGTTCAGTCAAGGGGCGGTGTCGGTCAGCAACCCGACAACACCGTAGAGCCGTGCCAGTGCGAGCGCCTTGTCGGGCAGCCCCTCGACTCGCAGCGCGCGCCCCTGCTCGGCTACCGCGCGCCGGCACTCCAGCAGCACGGCGATCGCGGCGCTGTCCAGAGTCTGCAGGGCCGAGGCGTCAATCACGGGCTGTGCGTCCGTGGCGATGGCCGGCAGCAGAGCCTGCAGCACCTGCCTTCCCTGGGCCATCGTCAGTTCTGCGGGCAACGCGATGGCGGCCATCAGTTCTTCGTCGCTGCCACGGCCGTGGACTTGTTCTTCTCGGCCAGGCGATTGATCAGGGCATCCATGCCGCCAGTGCTGAGATCTTTGGCGAACTGCCCCTTGTAGGCCTCGACGATCCAGAAGCCGCTGACATTGACATCAAAGATCTTCCAGCCATCGCCGTTCTTCTCGAGCCGGTAGTCGAGCTGAATGGGCTCGCCGCGCCCGCGAACTTCGGTGCGCACGACCAGGTCATCGTCGGAGGCGGCCCGCAGCGGCTTGACATGGACGCTCTGGTCCTTCACCTGCGTCAGCGCGCCCGCGTAGGTGTTCACGAGCAAGGTCTTGAACTCTTCAAGCATGCGCTTCTTCTGCTCGGGCGTGGCCGATCGCCATTGCGGACCGACCGACCTGGAGGTCATGCGCTCGAAGTTCACATGCGGCATCACCTTGGCATCGACCAAGGATCGGATGCGAGGCACATCGCCGGCCTGGATGGCCTTGTCGGCCTTGACCGCGTCAATCACCTCCGTTGAGAGCCTTCTCACGAACTCATCGGCGGCCTGGGCCTCGGCGCGCGCGGCGGGTGCCCACGCGACGGCACCCAGGGCCACCACGATACCGCCCAGGGCCCGGAACACGTCTCGTCGAAACATCATCGTCCTTTCATGCACGGGCCGTGGCGGCCCTGTTTCCCTTAACGCACACCCACTTCCTGCGGTTCACTTCGGCGCTGCAGGCGCCGGTTGCTCGTCCTCCGGTGGGCTGCCGTCGTAAATCTGGCTGCGCCGCCGCGCGAGGTAGGCATCGCGCAGGAACACGTATTTATCCAGCGCGATGTCGTCGAGCACCCGCGACGCATTGAGCAGGCGCACCCGCGTGTCGAGCAGTTGCAGCACGCGGGCACCGTTCTGGTCACGCACTTCGCCAAACGCCAACTGGGGCGGCGAAGCCTTGGAATCAACCACCATGGCAGCGGCATCACGCACCGTGGACGGTCCCAGCAGCGGCAGCACCAAATAGGGGCCGCTGGACAACCCCCACCGGCCCAGCGTCTGGCCGAAGTCCTCACTGCGGCGCTCCAGCCCCATCTCGTCGGCGATGTCGATGAAGCCGGCAAAGCCAAACAGCGTGTTGGTGGTCACCCGCATGCCAGTTTCGAGCGCGGCCTGCGGCTTGCCCTGCAAAGTCAGGTTCACCACCGACCAGGCATCGCCGAGGTTGCCGAACATGTTGCCGATGCCTGTACGCAGCCACTCCGGCACCACCGCACGGTAGCCCAGGGCAGCCGGCTTGACCATCGTCTGGTCAACCACTTCGTTGAACGCGAACATCGCGCGATTGAAGCGCTCCCACGGGTCGGCCCGTGTCGTGGTGGGACCGGTGTCTTCGAGGGGCTGCACCCGCCATGGCGCGTTGGCGCAACCACCCAGCGCCGTGGTCCCCAGCACCAGCAGCGTCGTGCGCAACAGCCTGGCCACACTCATTTCCGTGTCCCCGCGTCGGCGGCGGGCTTGCCAGCGCCATCGCCCGCGCCGGCCTCGGCTGCCTTGCTGAACAGGAACTGGCTGATGAGGTTCTCGAGCACCACCGCCGACTGCGTCTGGGTGATGGTGTCGCCCGCCACGAGGTTCTTCTCCTCGCCCCCCGGCTCCAGGCCGATGTACTGGTCACCCAGCAAACCGGCGGTGAGGATCTTCGCCGAAGTGTCCTTCGGGAATTGGAACCCCTGGTTGACCTCCAGCGTGACGACGCCCTGGAAGGTCTTGGGGTCCAGCGCGATGCGGGTGACGCGGCCAACGACGACGCCAGCCGACCGCACCGGCGCGCGTGGTTTCAGGCCTCCGATGTTGTCGAAACGCGCAGCCAGGGTGTAGGTGGCGCCGTTGCCGAACGACGTGAGGTTGGCAGCCTTCAGTGACACGAAAACCAGCGCCAGCAAACCCAGCACCACGAACAGGCCGACCATGATTTCAACGTTTCGCTTCGCCATCAGTTTTTCCTTCGCGCTGCCCCGGGGTCAGCGACCCGACGAGAACATCAACGCCGTGAGGATGAAGTCCATGCCGAGCACACCCAGCGAGGAAATGACCACCGTGCGTGTGGTGGCATAGGCCACGCCCTCTGGCGTGGCCTCGGTCTCGTAGCCCTGGTACAGCGCCACTGCCGTGCAGATGATGCCGAAGACAAAACTCTTGGCCACGCCATTGCCCACATCGCGCCAGACATCGACGCCGTTTTGCTGGATGGCCCAGAAGTTGCCCGCGTCGATGCCGATCAGGCCCACCGCCACCAACCACGCGCCCAGGATACCGATGGCCGAGAACAGGATCGCCAGCAAGGGCATCGACACCACGCCGGCCAGAAAGCGCGGCGCGAGTACACGTTGGCGCGGATCGATGGCCATCAGCTCGAGCGCCGCGATCTGCTCACCGGCTTTCATCAGGCCGATCTCGGCGGTGAGCGAGGTGCCCGCGCGACCGGCGAACAGCAAGGCCGTGACTACGGGACCGAGTTCGCGCACCAGCGACAGGTTGACCACGAGGCCCAGCGACTCGGCTGCGCCGAAAGTGATCAGGGTGTTGTAGAGCTGCAGCGCCAGCACGAAGCCCACGGCCATGCCCGAGGCCAAGATGATGATGAGCGAGCGGTTGCCAATGGCGTGGATCTGGGTGACCACCAGTCCAAACCGGCGCAGGGCTGCCGGCAGCGCCAGCAGCAGGTCGAAGAAGAACAGCGCCGCACGGCCCCAGCCTCGCAGCACCGCCAGGGTGCGCTCGCCCAGCAGTGCCAGCAGGTTCACCGCAGCCCCCCACTGGCAGCCGGAAAGCCGAAGTCGGTCGCCATGTCGGGAGCTGGGTAGTGGAACTTCACCGGGCCATCGGGCTCGCCGCGCACGAACTGGCGCACCTCGGCATCGGTGGAGGCCATCAATTCAGCGGGCGTGCCCTGGGCCACGATGCGACCGCCATTGGCCAGCAGCACGACGTGATCGCTGATGGCCATGCATTCGGGCACGTCGTGCGAAATCACCAGCGAAGTGGCCCCAGTAACATCGTTGAGTGTGCGGATGAGCTTGGCAGCGACTCCCATCGAGATCAGGTCCAGTCCAGCGAAGGGCTCGTCGTACATGATCAGTTCGGGATCGAGCGCGATGGCGCGCGCGAGTGCGATGCGTCGCGCCATGCCGCCTGATACCTCGCTGATCTTCAAGGGCGCCGCACCGCGCAGGCCCACAGCGTTGAGCTTCATCAGCACGATGTCGCGGATCAGCGCCTCAGGCAGATCGGTCATCTCGCGCAACGGGTAGGCAACGTTCTCGTAGACCGTGAGGTCGGTGAACAATGCCCCGAACTGGAACAGCATGCCCAGGCGCCGCCGCAGCCGGTACAGCTGCTCGCGGTCATGTACGTCGATCACCTCGCCGTCGAACACGACGCGACCCTGGTTGGCGCCATGCACGCCGCCGATCAGGCGCAGCAGCGTGGTCTTGCCGCAACCGGAACCACCCAGCACCGCCGTGACCTTACCGCGCGCGAAACGAAGGCTAAGGTCTTGCAGGATGGTTCGCCGGTCGTCATAGCCGAACGTGACGCGGTCGATCTCGATAAGGGTGTCAGAAGCGGACAAGCGGCAAGGCACGCGGCCGCAGGCCGCATGATGGAAGATCCGGGTAATTTCATTGTCGCATGGGGGATTCCACCGATGCCGCACCGGTCGGTTTCGCCCTTGTAAACGCCAGTGAACGGCGCCTGCGGCGCGCCCGACGCCGCGCCGAATGGACGGATGCTCCCTTGGCCGGACTCAGCGCGGCAGGGTGCTGCAGCCCATCAGGTACTGGTCGATCGAGCGTGCGGCCTGACGGCCCTCGCGGATGGCCCAGACCACCAGCGACTGGCCGCGACGCATGTCCCCGGCAGCGAAGACCTTGTCGACGTTGGTGCGGTAGCCTCCTTCGTCGGTCGATGCCCGCGCCTGGCCACGGTTGTCACGTTCCACGCCAAAGGCATCGAGCACCGTGGACACCGGGCCGGTGAAACCCATGGCCAGCAGAACCAGATCGGCTTTCCAGTCCCGCTCCGTGCCCGCGACCTCGCTCATCTTGCCGCCGTGCCACTGCACCTGAACCGTCTTCAGGCCCGTGACCTTGCCCTTGGCTCCCGTGAACGACTTGGTGGCAATGGCGAATACCCGCTCACAACCCTCCTCGTGGCTGGAACTCGTGCGCAGCTTGAGCGGCCAGTACGGCCACGTCATCGGACGGTCCTCCTGCTGTGGCGGCATGGGCATGACCTCGAACTGGGTGACACTGGCCGCACCATGGCGGTTGCTGGTGCCCACGCAGTCGCTGCCGGTATCGCCACCGCCAATGACGATGACATGCTTGCCCGCGGCGCTGAGCTGGCCCTTGAGCTTGTCGCCGGCCACTACCTTGTTCTGTTGCGGCAGGAACTCCATGGCGAAGTGCACGCCGTCGAGGTCGCGCCCTGGAACCGGCAGGTCTCGGCTGACCTCGGCACCGCCAGCCAGCAGCACGGCGTCATAGGTGGACCTGAGCTCATCGGCTGAGATCGTCTGCTTGGCGTCGTTGGTGACGCGGCTGCCCCCGGGCATGGTGCCGATCAGTACGCCGGTGCGAAACGTTACCCCCTCGGCCGTCATTTGCTCGACCCGGCGATCGATATGCATCTTGTCGAGCTTGAAGTCAGGGATCCCATAGCGCAGCAGGCCGCCCAGGCGGCTGTTCTTCTCGTACACCGTCACATCGTGTCCGGCGCGGGCCAGCTGCTGCGCGGCAGCCAGGCCAGCCGGGCCGGAGCCGACGACGGCGACTTTTCGGCCGGTGCGCGTGCGCGCCGGCTGCGGCAGCACCCAACCCTGGCTCCAGCCGCGGTCGATGATGGCGTGCTCGATCGACTTGATGCCCACTGCATCATCATTGATGTTCAACGTGCACGCCGCTTCGCACGGTGCCGGACAGATGCGGCCAGTGAACTCGGGAAAGTTGTTGGTGCTGTGCAGCACCACCAGCGCCTGGCGCCAGTCGCCGCGGTACACCAGGTCATTGAAGTCCGGGATGATGTTGTTCACCGGACAGCCGTTGTTGCAGAACGGTGTGCCGCAGTCCATGCACCTCGCGCCCTGTATCTTTGCCTGGTCGGTATTGAGTCCGATGACGAACTCGCGGTAATTGCGCACGCGCTGAGCGACGGGCTCGTAGCCCTCTTCCAGGCGCGCAAACTCCATGAAGCCGGTGACCTTGCCCATGTTCTGATTCCTCGTTCCTGATCGCTGCGCCGGTTACTTCGCCGGCACCGAGCGCGTGCCGCGGCCCTTGCCGTCGCCGCCGCTTTCGTCCTTGGCCGCTTTGATCGCTGCCTCGCCGGCGCGGGCGGCATACAGCTCGCCCAAGGCGCGGCGGTACTCGTGCGGGAACACCTTCACGAACCGGCCGCGGGCCTGGGCCCAATCGTCCAGAATTTCCCGCGCGCGCAGCGAGCCAGTCCAGCGATGGTGGCTTTCCACAAGGGCCTTGAGCAGCGTCTCGTCGGCCTCTCCCCGGTGCCACAGGCCGCGCTCGACCGTGGCTTCCTGCTCAGTGCGCGACAGCACCTTGTCCAGTGCCACCATCGCCGTATTGCAGCGAAGAGCGAACCGGCCATCCTCATCGTAGACATAGGCCACGCCGCCGGACATGCCGGCGGCGAAGTTGCGCCCGGTGCGGCCCAGCACGACGACCGTACCGCCGGTCATGTACTCGCAGCCATGGTCACCAGTGCCCTCGACAACCGCGGTGGCCCCCGACAACCGCACCGCGAAGCGCTCGCCGGCCACGCCACGGAAGAAGGCTTCGCCGCTGGTCGCGCCGTACAGCGCAGTGTTGCCGATGATGATGTTCTTCGTGGCGTCGCCACGGAAGTCGATGCTGGGGCGCACGGCCACCCGGCCTCCGGAAAGGCCCTTGCCGGTGTAGTCGTTGGCGTCACCGATCAGGTACAGCGTGATGCCGGGGGCGAGGAAGGCGCCGAAACTCTGACCGCCCGTGCCCTCGGACTGGATGAAGATGGTGTGGTCGGGCAGCCCCTCGGGGCGCTGGCGGATGAGCTCACCGGAGAGCATCGCGCCAACCGAGCGATTGACGTTGCGCACCTCCTCCATGAACTGGACTTTCTCGCCGCGCTCGATGGCCGGGCGGCACTTCTCGATCAGCTTGATGTCCAGCGCGCGCGCCAGGCCGTGGTCCTGCTCCTCGACATGGAAGCGCGGCACCTCGGCGCCGACCTGCGGCTGGTGCAGCACTCGGCTGAAGTCCAGACCGCGCGCCTTCCAGTGCGCGATTCCCTTCTTCATGTCGAGCAGATCGCTACGGCCGATCAGGTCGTCGAAGCGGCGGATGCCCAGCTGCGCCATGATCTGGCGCGCCTCCTCGGCGACGAAGAAGAAATAGTTCACGACATGCTCGGGCTTGCCCGAGAACTTGGCACGCAGCACCGGATCCTGAGTGGCCACCCCCACCGGGCAGGTGTTGAGGTGGCATTTGCGCATCATGATGCAGCCCTCGACCACCAGCGGCGCCGTGGCGAAGCCGAACTCGTCGGCACCCAGCAGCGCGCCGATGACCACGTCGCGCCCGGTCTTCATCTGGCCGTCGGCCTGCACCCGCACGCGGGCGCGCAGGCGGTTGAGCACCAGGGTCTGCTGGGTCTCCGCCAGGCCCAATTCCCAAGGTGTGCCGGCGTGCTTGATCGACGACCACGGCGACGCGCCTGTGCCGCCATCATGACCGGCGATGACGACATGGTCGGCCTTGCACTTGGTGACGCCGGCGGCGATCGTGCCCACGCCCACCTCGGACACCAGCTTCACGCTGATAGATGCGCGCGGATTGGCGTTCTTCAGGTCATGGATGAGTTGCGCCAAGTCCTCGATCGAGTAGATGTCATGGTGCGGCGGCGGGCTGATCAGGCCCACTCCCGGCACCGAGTAGCGCAAGAAGCCGATGTACTCGCTGACCTTGCCCCCGGGCAACTGGCCGCCCTCGCCAGGCTTGGCGCCTTGGGCCATCTTGATCTGGATCTGGTCGGCGGAGACCAGGTACTCGGTGGTGACACCAAAGCGGCCCGACGCGACTTGCTTGATCTTCGAGCGCAGGCTGTCGCCCTCGCGCAGCTCGTAGTCGGCGGCGATGACCTTGCTGCCGATGACATCGGAAACCTTCGTGCCCTGGGCGATGCGGATACCCTTGAGTTCAGCACGATAGCGCGCAGGATCCTCGCCACCTTCGCCCGTGTTGCTCTTGCCCCCGATGCGGTTCATGGCAATCGCCAGCGTGGAGTGCGCCTCGGTGGAGATCGAACCCAGGCTCATCGCGCCGGTGGCGAAGCGCTTGACGATCTCAGCGGCGGGCTCCACTTCTTCCAGGGCGATGGCCCGGGTCGGATCGACCTTGAACTCGAACAGCCCGCGCAACGTCATGTGGCGGCGGCTCTGGTCGTTGATGAGCTGGGCATACTCCTTGTAGGTGTCGAACTTGCCCGTGCGCGTGCTGTGCTGAAGCTTCGCGATGGCGTCGGGCGTCCACATGTGCTCTTCGCCGCGCGTGCGCCAAGCGTACTCGCCGCCGGTGTCGAGCGCGTGCTCGAGCACCGGATCGGAGCCGAAGGCCGAGGTGTGCATCCGTAGCGCCTCCTCGGCCACCTCGAACACGCCGATGCCGCCGACCTGGCTGGCCGTGCCGCGAAAATACTTCTCGACGAAGTTCTTCTGCAGGCCGATGGCCTCGAAGATCTGGGCGCCGCAGTACGACATGTACGTGCTGATGCCCATCTTGGACATGATCTTGGATAGGCCCTTGCCGATGGCCTTGATGTAATTGGCGATGGCCTTGTCGGCCGACAGCGCACCGGGCAAATCCTGGTGCATGGCCTCGAGCGTCTCGAGCGCGAGGTAGGGGTGCACGGCCTCGGCGCCGTAGCCGGCGAGGACAGCGAAGTGGTGCACTTCGCGCGCCGAGCCGGTTTCGACGACCAGTCCCGCCGTCGTGCGCAGGCCCTCGCGCACCAGGTGGTGATGAATCGCCGACAACGCCAGCAACGCTGGGATGGCAACGTTGGCGCGGTCCATGCGCCGATCGGTGATGATGAGGATGTTGTGGCCACTGCGCAACGCGTCGACCGCCTGCGCACACAGGGATGCGAGTTTGGCTTCAACGCCCTCGCGGCCCCACGACAACGGATACGTGATGTCGATTTCGTAGGGTTTGAACTTGCCGTTGGTGTGGCGCTCGATGGCCCGCAGGCGCGCCATGTCGTCGAAGTCAAGCACCGGTTGCGTCACCTCTAGCCGCATCGGCGGATTGACGGCGTTGATGTCTAGCAAGTTGGGCTTGGGGCCGATGAAGCTGTTCAGGCTCATCACGATCGCCTCGCGGATCGGATCGATCGGCGGGTTTGTCACCTGGGCAAACAACTGCTTGAAGTAGTTGTACAGCGGCTTGTTGCGGTCGGACAGCACCGCCAGCGGTGAGTCGTTGCCCATCGAACCGATGGCTTCTTCGCCCGCTGCGGCCATCGGCGCGAGCAGGAACTTGAGGTCCTCCTGGCTGTAGCCGAAGGCCTGCTGGCGGTCGAGCAGCGCCTCGGCGGCCGCAGGCGTGTCGCCGCTGGCATCGATCGAGTCGAGCCGTATGCGCACGTTTTCGATCCACTGCCGGTATGGCCGCGCATTCGCGAACTGGTTCTTGAGTTCCTCGTCGTCGACGATGCGCCCCTGCTCCAGGTCGATCAGGAACATGCGTCCGGGCTGCAGGCGCCACTTCTTGACGATGCGGTTCTCGGGGATGGGCAGCACGCCGGACTCGGAGGCCATGACCACGATGTCGTCGTCGGTGACGACGTAGCGCGCCGGACGCAGACCGTTGCGGTCGAGCGTGGCGCCGATCTGCTTGCCGTCGGTGAACACCATCGCAGCGGGACCATCCCACGGCTCGAGCATGGCGGCGTGGTACTCGTAGAACGCGCGCCGCCGCTCATCCATCAACTCGTGGTTCTCCCAGGCCTCGGGAATCATCATCATCGCTGCGTGCGCCAGCGGGTACCCCGACATCGTGAGCAGTTCGAGCGCGTTGTCGAAGGTGGCGGTGTCGCTCTGGTGCTCGAAGCTGATCGGGTAGAGCTTCTTCAAGTCGTCGCCGAGCACCGGCGATTTCATGACCCCCTCGCGTGCGCGCATCCAGTTGAAGTTGCCCTTGACGGTATTGATTTCGCCGTTGTGGGCCACCATCCGGTAGGGGTGCGCCAGAGGCCACTCGGGAAAGGTGTTGGTGGAGAAACGCTGGTGCACCAGCGCCAGCGCCGAAACGACCCGAGGATCCTTCAGGTCGAGGTAGTATTTGCCCACCTGATCGGCCAGCAGCAAACCCTTGTAGATGACCGTGCGGCAGCTCATGCTGGGCACGTAGTACTCGCGGCTGTGGGTGAGCTTGAGTGCCTGGATGGCCGCGCTGGCCGTTTTGCGGATAACGTAGAGCTTGCGTTCGAGCGCATCTGGCACGATCACGTCGGGGCCGCGGCCGATGAAGATCTGGCGGATCACCGGCTCCTTGGCGCGAACCGCCGGGCTCATCGGCATCTCGCGGTCCACCGGGACGTCGCGCCAGCCCAGCAGAACCTGTCCTTCGGCCCTGACGGCCCGTTCGAGTTCCTGCACGCAGGCCAGGCGGGAGGCGTGCTCCTTGGGCAGGAAGATCATCCCCACGCCGTACTCGCCCGGTGGCGGCAAGGCCACGCCGACGGACCCATCTGGCGCAACGCCCGCCCGCGCCATTTCGGCCCGATAGAACTCATCGGGCAACTGGATCAGGATGCCGGCGCCGTCACCCATCAGCTTGTCAGCCCCGACCGCACCGCGATGGTCGAGGTTCTCGAGGATCTTCAGGCCCTGCTCGACGATGGCGTGTGCCCGCTGGCCCTTGATGTGGGCAACGAAGCCCACGCCGCAGGCATCGTGCTCATTGCGCGGGTCATACAGCCCTTGCGGCTCGAGAGGCTGCGTTGAGAGGTGGGTAGAACTTCCCGCGGGCTGGGTCTGGCGCATGACGCGCTCCTTCACGACTCGATCGGACGAGGCGCGAGATTACTGCAGTGCAGCAACCGACTCAAGAGGAATCGTCATTGATCTGACCCCAATTTTCATGCTTGTAAAACCACACTCAATAAATTAGGGACACATCAAATAGTCGATGAGTCGTTGGTCAGGGTGCCCTTTTGGGTCGGCCGCGGCGCCGAGGCACCGCCGGGCGCCCAGCTTGCTCAGCCACTCGAGCAACAAATGGGGGCGACCCCAAGGCCCAATTCGATCGCGCGGCCCGTGTGATCTGCTCGGTCCTGCATTCAGGCAGCCCCGCCTCCAGCAACTGCGCGTACCTCAGCTCACGGTCGAATGGTGTATTGCCCAACGCCCAGTACTCCCGCAACGGTGCCAGCCATGAAACGCGGGTCCGGCCCAGGTGGTGCGGAGCGCTGCCATGCTCGGCGTCGCCGTTCTCGCGGCTGCCCGACAGGTCGACGAATACCAGCGCGTCGAACACATCGACACCGGGTTCCAGAATCGCTGCGCCATAGCGACCACTCCACGGGCTGCCGATATGGCCGGCGCGCCGGTTGCGTGTGGCCACCCATCGCCGCCCCAGGTCCTGCACCAAACGGGCCACGCCCTTGGCTTCGCTGGGTGTGACGAGCAGCAGGACGTGTGACGCGCAGAGCGCGTAGGCATGTACCGCCACATGATGTTGCGCGGCGGCCTGCCGCAGCGCATCAAGCAGGCGCCGACGATCCGCATGGTCGTCGAACAGTTCTGTGCCGGAGCATGCCTGCATCCACACCAAGTGTGCATGGCCGGCAAGGGCGAGCCTGGGCAATCGGGCCATGGAGGTAACCCCGTCGTGGGTGGGCCGAGGGCCGCGCCAAGCGTGGCCTCAGGTCGCGGCGAGAGTGGATCCGACGAATGCTGCGCGGCCCGTGAGCCGCTGGTACTCGCGCGTCGCGTAGCGATCGGTCATACCGGCAATGTAGTCCGCGATGGCCCGATGGCGATCCTCTCGGGCGGCAAAGTCCGCGGGCATCTGGTCGGGGTCGCCCGAGTACGCCGAAAACAACTGCTGAATCACATCGCGTGCAGCATCGGTGGTCTGGATCACCTGCGGGTGCCGGTAGAGCCGTCGCATGAGCACGCTCTTGAGCGCGGCCACCTCGCTTGCGAGTTCGCGGCCGAATCCCACCAGCGTCGATAGATGCCGTGCGGCGTCGGCATCTGCGGGCGCCGACTGCCGAAGCCTTGCGCCGGTGCTGTCGATTACGTCGTGGACCTGCTCGGCCAGCATGCGACGGATCACCTCGAACAGCAGGCGCCGGCCACCCAGTGCGGGGTGGTCATCGAGCACCGCACGGTGATGTCGACGCACCACCGACAGCTCGATCAGCGACTCCATCGATAGCAGACCCGACCGCACTCCGTCGTCGATGTCGTGGGCGTTGTAGGCCATCTCGTCGGCCACGTTTGCGAGCTGAGCCTCGAGACCCGGCCGCGTACCCTCCAGGAAGCGCGCCGCCGGCCCGGATGGCTCTCGCAGCATCAGCGCCTGGGCGTCGGCGCGCCCACAGTGCTTGAGGATGCCCTCCCGTGTCTCGAATGTCAGATTCAGGCCATCGAACGAAGGGTAGCGCTGCTCGAGTTCGTCGACAACCCGCAGGCTTTGCAGGTTGTGCTCGAAGCCGCCATGAGCCTGCATGCAGGCATTCAGTGCATCCTGACCGGCGTGGCCGAAGGGCGTGTGACCGAGGTCGTGGGCCAGCGCGATCGCCTCGACCAAGTCCTCGTGCAGGCCCAGACCTCGCGCGATCGACCGGGCCAGTTGGGCCACCTCCAGCGTGTGCGTCAGCCTGGTGCGAAAGAGGTCGCCCTCGTGGTTGACGAACACCTGTGTCTTGTAGACCAGGCGCCGAAAGGCGGTACTGTGGACGATGCGATCCCGGTCACGCTGAAACTCGTCGCGACCTCGCGGATCAGGCTCGGGATGACGTCGGCCGCGACTGCGTGCGGGGTCGCTTGCATAGCTGGCCAAAACCCTGGGAGCAGGCCAGTGCTCAGCCGTGTAAGCCGGCGGGATTTCTGCGGGGTTGCCCGAGGCTCGGCTGGCCATGATCGGCGGGTGCTCGCGGCTACCGGGCCGCCACGGACCCCGCGCCGCCGGCCGGCTCGGTGCATTGGGTGATGACATCGAGCACGATGTCGTCAGCGACTGGCCGCACGTTGGCATGCCCGGATTCATCGACCAGAACAAAGCGGATAGAACCTGCTTCGGCCTTCTTGTCGTGCCTCATCAATTCCATCCACTGGGACCCGGGCATGCGGGGCGCAACGGTGGGAAGCCCAGCGGCAGACACCATGGTGCGCACGCGTTTGACGAATGCCTCGCTGACCCAGTTGAGCCGGCGGGAGAGTTCCGTGGCCATCACCATGCCGCAGCCTACGGCCTCGCCGTGCAACCATGCGCCGTAGCCCATTCCGGCTTCGATGGCATGGCCGAAGGTGTGCCCGAAGTTCAGGATGGCGCGCAGACCTCCTTCGCGTTCATCAGCCGCCACAACCGCAGCCTTGATTTCGCACGATCGGCGTATGGCGTAGCCCAGGGCGTCCATGTCCAACGCCCGCAGGCAAGCGATGCGGGGTTCCAGCCAGTCCATGAATTGGAGATCTGCGATCGGACCGTACTTGATCACCTCGGCGAGGCCGGCAGAGAGTTCTCGTGCGGGAAGCGTCCGCAGCAGGTCGAGGTCGCAGATCACCCGTATCGGCTGGTAGAAGGCGCCGATCATGTTCTTGCCCCGCGGGTGATTGATCGCGGTCTTGCCGCCAACCGATGAATCGACCTGCGCCAGCAAGGTGGTGGGCACCTGCACGAACGGGATGCCGCGCATGTAGCACGCCGCGGCAAATCCGGTCATGTCGCCAACGACCCCGCCGCCCAGCGCGTAGAGCACGGTCTTGCGGTCACTGACCGCTGTCAGCAGTCGGTCGAAGATGAGGTTCAGGGTCTGCCAGTCCTTGTGCGCCTCGCCGTCTGGCAGCTCCAGACAGTCCACCTTGCCATGCACGGCAGCCAGCTGGTCCATCAGCGCGCGGGCATGCAATGGTCCCACGACATCGTTGGTGACGATCAGTGCCCGCGCAGACTGCGGAAGACCCGTCCAGCTTTGAGCGTCGCCGAGCAGACCGATGCCGATCAATATGTCATAGCCACGATCGCCCAGTTCAATGGTGATTCGCGACTGGCGGTCGATCCGGGCGGGCTGCATGGACATGCACGGAGTGTAGGCGGCTGCGTGACAACCGCATTCGCGCTAGGGCGCATCGACCCGCTGTTCGGGGTCCGGTTCGCGCGGCCGTGGCGCTCATCCGTCCGATATTCGAGCAGCGGGGTCTCGACCCACGGTCGCCGGCACCAGCGTGGGGTCGATGAGCCCGGCCAGTTCGAGTTGCATGAGGACCATGTTGACCAGCGCGTGGACCGTCGGGCGTCCAATGTCGATCACATAGCGCGCGGTCATCCGGTAAAGGGGATCGCGCTCGCGGAACAGTTCACGCAGCCGCCGCAAGGGATCGTCGACCTGTAGCAGGGGCCGCTGGGTGTCGTGGCGCAGGCGCCGGAACAACTCCTCTGGGCTGGTTCGCAAGTAGATCACCCAGGTGCGAGAGGCCAGGGCTCGTCGGTTGTTTTGGCGCAGGACGGCGCCGCCGCCCGTGGCAAGTACGAGCCCGCGCCGTCGCGTCAACTGCTCGATCGCGTCTTCCTCGAGGTCGCGGAAAGCACCCTCCCCACGCGATTCGAAGAAGGCGCGGATCGGCAACCCGATCTCGCGCTCGATCTCGGCGTCGCTGTCGGCGTATGCCCAGCCCAACTGGCGCGCGAGGTGCTTCCCTACGGTGGACTTGCCGCAGCCGGGCATGCCCACCAGGGAAATACTGGCCGCTTTGCTCAGTTCGGGTTGGTGCACAGCACTGGAGCCGTGCGCGTGGTGTAGCTGCCCTCCGGCGGCGAGACCTTCGCGCTCTCCAGCACGCCGTAAGGGCTGACGCGGAATGCCGGCGTCAGATCAAGCCGGTTCACGACGCTAGCCGGAACCGGCAGCACACCGACGAAGTTGGCTCGCCCTTCGGTACCAGCAACCCCCGAGGCAGAAACGACCAAGTTGAAGATGTCCCACGACCCGACGTTCTGTGGGTACTCGATGCGCAGAATGACGCTGCCACTGGTGCTGGTCTTGGTGGACCCTTCGAATGACAGCGCCACATCGGCCTTCCGTGGCTCCAGTGCCGGTCGGCCGGTCGTCAAATTGGCGCTATCGTTGACGTCTTCCTTCCAGCCGTTGGTGTACTCCTCTGCCACACCATTGCGATTCAGGTCTTCGTTGTCACAGCTTGACGTGACGATCTGCTCCCAACGCTCGAGGCCTGCGAACCATACACCCTTCCAGTAGGACAGCAGATCCAACGATGCGCGAACCTCGACGTCGGCAACGGCATTGCCCGACGAGTCGACAACCTGAACCACATAGCGATTCACGTACTTGACGCCCGTGGAGTCGTCGGCGATCAGATTGTTGGTACCAATGCTCACCGAGAGCGCATCGGCTGCAACTGTCAACGTGGTAAACGTCGAATTGGGGCAGGACCCGACGGCAAAGTCACCGTAGTCCCAGCAGGCCCGTATCGTCACGCCATCTGTCGGGCTGAACCGCGAACCGGGAATGTAGGACGTCGTTGCCACACCATTGCCATCGCTGTAGAGCATCGTTGTGCCGGCGGTGAAGGTTCCGCCGATCGACTGCGGGTCACCGCCGAGATCGAACCGAACCCGGATGTTCTTGACCGGCGCGTTTTGCTCGCTGAGGAAGAGTGCGCGGATGCTGGCCTGGTTGCTCGTCGAGCCGCCCAGGTTGACCGGAACAACGCTGGGGTTGGCCGAAACCGACGCGGACTGAATCTTGGTCGTGACCGGCGGGATCTCACCCTGTCCAGCGAGCACCAGCACGTTCGACTGCGCCTGAACGCCCAGAGCCGCCGCCCTGATGATGATCTCGCCTGGATTGGCTGGTGCCGTGTAGGCGTACTCGTAGTCGCCGTTGACGTCGGACACACCCGAGGTCTGGGTGCCATTCGCACCAGTGATGACGATGGACTTGTTGGGTACCGGATTGCCGTTCACATCGGCCAGCTTGTATTGGATCTTGCCAACCTGACCCGGATTGAGCGCCGACGGCAAGAGGGTGGTCTTGATCTGCGACCCGATGATCTGGAACTGCTCCTTCTTGATCAGGGCCCCGCTGGTCGCGGTGACCGTGACCAACCGGTTGGTCTTGTCGTCGCCGATACCGATGGCCGCCGTGATCTTGCCGTCGACGTCCGTGACGGAACCGTTCACCTTGGCGGTAGCGCCGTTGTCAACGGCGAAGATGACGGGGATGTTGGCGACCGCGTTTCGGTTGACATCGACAGCCGTCAGGGTGGCCGTGATCGTTTGTGTGCCGGAGTTGGGCAGGCTCAGTGCTGAGAGGGTCAGCACCATATCGTGCGCGGTGGGGGTCGTGCTGCCCGCATCGACAACCAAAAGCTCCGCCGTCTTCTTGATCGCCCCCGACGTCGCGGTGACGGTGATCTTGCGCTGCGTCTTGTCCGAGCCGATGCCGATCGAGCCCACGACCCTACCGTCCGGCCCGGTCTTGCCGCCGATCTCACCGGCCACCACGACAGTGGCACCGGAGTCGACCGAGATCGTGACCTGTACGCCTTCAAGCGCATTGCGGTTGGCGTCGACGGCTGTCACGGTGGCCTCCACCGTATCGCTACCCGAATTCTTGATGGTGGCCGAGGACAGCACCAGTGTCAGATCGGACGGCGTGGGTGCCGGCGTCGTCCCCATGATGGGGCTGCCAGCGCTACCACCACCGCCTCCGCAGCCTGCGACCACCGCGGTCAGCAGGCCGGCGATCCAGGTTCGCCAGGACATCATGCTCTTCACTCCTTGAGATTCCAGGGTCAGCGTCAGTGGCCTATCGGGCTGTCGGACGCTCGGTCACGATCTTCGGCGTGATGAAGATCAGCAGTTCTGTCTTGTTGGCCACTCGAGCGGTGTTGCGGAACAAGGCGCCGACGAACGGGACATCACCCAGCAGAGGCACCTTGTTGATTTCGTTGCGCTCGACCTGCGTGAAGATACCGCCGATAACCACTGTTCCACCGTTCTCGACCAATACCTGTGTCCGCGCATGTTTGGTGTCGATCGCGAAGCCCATTGAGGTCGACCGCCCAACGCTGTCCTTGTTGACATCTAGGTCGAGAATGACCGCGCCCTCAGGTGTGATCTGAGGCGTCACTTCCAATCGGAGGTTGGCCTTGCGCCAGGCGATGGCCGTCGCGCCGCTCGATGTGGCCACCGGATAGGGCAGTTCCTCGCCCTGCTCGATGACAGCCTTCACCTGGTCCGCCGTGATGACACGCGGGCTGGAGACGATCTTGCCCTTGCCGTCGGCCTCGAGCGCTGACAGCTCCAGGTTCAGGAATCGATTGGCCGTGGGACTGAACAGCGACAAGGCGAACGATGCGGCAGACTGGGTCGAGAAATTGCCCGAGTTGGCCGGCAGATTGATCATCTGCGTGTCGGTGTACTTGAAGTCGTCGGTCTTCAACTGCAGGGTCTGTCCACCGGCAGCGTTGTAGTTCCCGCCGACCGTGATGTAGTTATTGCCGCCCACGTTGTAGCCGGGCACGCCGCCCAACAAGCCCCTGAAGTCAGACGCGCCGAGCTTGACGCCCAACGCACGCCCGAACTTGTCGTCAGCCTCGACCAGTCGTGCCTCGATCAAGACCTGACGCACCGGAATGTCGATCTTCGCGATGAGTGCGGTGATCTCCTCGAGCTTGGATGGGATGTCGGTCACAAACAGCTGGTTCGTGCGCGACTCGAACATCACGCTGCCACGGGCGGTGAGCACGCGAGTCGCGGAGTTTCCGGCGGAACCACCGCCGCCACTGCTTCCGGAACCCGTGGCCGTGCCTGAAAGGCCCTTGGCCACTTCCTCGGCCTTCGTGTAGTTCAACTGGAATGCCTGTGTGCGCACCGGCTCGAGCTCGGCCACTTTCTTCTTCGCCTCGAGCTCGACCTGCTCCTTGGCGGCGAGTTCGTCCTTGGGCGCGATCCACAGCACATTGCCGCTCTTGCGCACGCCAAGGCCCTTGGCCTGCATGATGATGTCGAGTGCCTGGTCCCAGGGCACATCCTTCAGCCGCAGCGTGACGTTACCCGTCACCGTATCGCTGGTGACCACGTTGAAGTTCGTGAAGTCGGCGATCACCTGCAGCAGCGCGCGCACTTCAATGTTCTGGAAGTTGAGCGAGAGCTTTTCACCACTGAATCCGGGACCTTGGGTCAGCTTGTGCGGATCGACCTTCATTGGCCGAACCTCCAGCACGAACTGGTTGTCGCTCTGGTAGGCGCTGTGCTCCCAAGTACCACGAGGCTCGACAACCAGACGCACTCGCTCGCCGGCCTGGAAGGCCGACACGCTCTGCACCGGTGTCCCGAAGTCGGTAACGTCCAGGCGCTTGCGAAGGTTCTCGGGCAGCGATGACCGCAGGAACTCGACCACGAGGTTCTGGCCTTGCTGGCGGATGTCGACACCGACCTGCGTGTTGGCCAACGACACCAGGACTCGGCCGGAGCCATCGGGGCCACGGCGGAAGTCGATGTCGCGCAGAGGCAACTGCTGCTGGTTCTGGCTGGCCGCAAATTGAACAGGCTGGCCGGAGGTGGACGCCGTCATGGGCGCGGCGGTCGACTCAACCGTCAGGACCAGCGCGTTGCCCTGCAACTCGGCGCGGTAGCTCGACGGCTGTCGCAGGTTCAAGACCAACCGAGTGCGCTCGCCGGCCTGTGCCACGCTGGCCGAGCGGAGGTTGCCTTGGTTGATCTCGATACTCGACTTGCCCAGCGCGTTTCCGATGCCGGGAAGGTCGATGGCAATGCGAGGCGGGGTCTGCACCGCGAAACCGTTGGGTACGGTAGCGAGCGGTTCCTTTAGCTCGATCCGCACGACCTCTGCACCTGCCTGTTGCGTGGCCGTGATCGATTGGATCGCGTTTTGCGCCCACGCTGCCATCGGCGTGAGCACTGCCAGCGCAAGGGCGGCAAGCCCGGCGCGCCACTTCACCATGTTGCGGTTCTCCTGCTTCTGATTCATCGCGCCTTCTCCTGCAACTGGAGCGTGCTGGTGCGCTCGATCCATTCACCGGCCGCATCCTGGACGATCTCTCGCAAGAGGACCTCCGTTTCGTTGATGCGGGTGATCTTTCCGAAGTTCTGACCCAAGTAGTCGCCCTGCTTCACCTGGAACAGCAGGTTGTCGACTTTCAGCAGCGCAAACTGCCGTCCACTTCGCGTAAGGCTACCGACCATCGACATGCTGTCCACTGGATAGGCCTCGAGCGGCTCCTTGCGGCGATTCAACTCGGCCGCCAGCAACGAGTTCGGCTGCCGCGCCTCTTGTTTGATGGCCACCGCCAGCTTCTGGTTGCTGAATGGCTCTACCGCTTCAGCACCTCTATAGGGCGCGGGATCGAACTTCTTGGGCGGCACCAGCGGCTGCACGCTCGGCTTGACGGACTTGCGCTCCTGGTCCATCCAGACCGAGAGCTCTTCCTGATCAACCGCGCAGCCAGCGAGAGCGGCCGCCGTCAGCATCAGGACCAAAAGGGTGTGCGGCTTCATTTCTTGGCAGCCCCCTTCGCCTTGGCCGCAGCGTCGGCCTTGGCCTTGCGGATCTCGGCGATCTCGTTCACATCCAGATAGCGATAGGTTCGTGCCGTCGCCTCCATCGCGAGGTTACCGGACGTGTCTTTCGGCGGCGTCGTGATATTCAGGTTATGCAGTGTGACGATACGGGACAGGTTGGCGACGTCCGCGGTAAACGCACCGATGTCGTGGTACCGGCCGCTGACCTTGATGGCAATCGGCAACTCCGCGTAGTAATCCTTGAGGTCGATCTGCCCGGGCTTGAACAGTTCGAATTGCAGGCCACGCCCGATTCCGGCCTGGTTGATGTCCGAGAGCAGGGCGTCCATCTCGGCCTTGCCTGGCAACTGCTTCTCGAGCTGGGTGACGTATTCCTGCACCTGCTGCTTCTGCTTGCGCAGTTCGGTGAGGTTCACCGCCTGGGCCAGCTTGGCGCGGAAGTCGTCCTTCAGCTTGGGCTCCTTACTGCGCTCAATATCGAGGGCCTCAGTGGCACCGCTGATGATCACGAACCACATCACGGTGACCACGGCGGCAGCCATGGCCGCCCAGGCTGCGATCTTCGGCAACAGTGGCCATTGCCCCGGTTCACGAGAGTTCAGACCCTTGAACTGCGAGCTGACTTTGCCAAATGCGCTGGCGATGTCGAGGTTGGCCGGTAGTGTGGTATCTGCCATATCGCTACCTCCGTCAGGTCGCCTTGCGCGGCGCCGAGGCGGCGGGGCCGGATGCAGGGGCCGATGCCGGTTTCTCTGCCGCCTGGGCAGCCGGCTGTTTCAACGACACACGCACCGAGAAGTCAAACAGTCGGCGTTGCTCTCGACTACCGGCCGCGACCGGCACGTTGACCGCCTTGATCTCGACGAGATCGGGCTGACGCAACCATTGCGACTGGTGCTGGGCGTTGCGCAGCAACTCGGAAACCCGTTCGTTGGTCTGCGCAACACCGGAAATTGTCACCAGATCGCCGTTCTGCTTGATCGACGTGAGGTAGGTGCCCTCTGGCGTATACCGCACCAGCTCGTCGAGCAGGAACACCGGTACGTTGCGATTGGTCTGCAGGTCCTCCACCGCTTTCTGCCGCGCCTTCAGGCTGTCGATCTCCGCGCGTAAAGTGGCGATGTCCGCGATTTGCGTCTCCAATCGCTTGATCTCGGCCGCCAGGAAGCTGTTGCGTTCTTCCTGGGCCGTGGTCATCTGCAGCACAACGCCGTACCAGATGACGCCAATACCCAGGCCCACCACGGCCGCCAGCCCCAGGCCGGAGTAGAACGCCCGCTTGCGCTGACGGCGTTTCTCTTCGCGGTGCGGTAGAAGGTTGATCAGGATCACTGCACGAACCTCCTCATCGCAAGCCCGCAAGCCGTGAGGTAGGACGGCGCGTCGCGCCGCACCTTTGCCTCGCGCACGGCCGAGCCGAGCTTCATGTTGTCGAAGGGGTTCACCACCATCGATGCAAAGCCGGTGAGCTCAGTCACGCGTTCCTTGAGGCCGGGCAGCGTAGCCGTACCGCCCGCAAGCATGACGTAATGGACCTTGTGATGCGGTGTGCTGGTGAAGAAGTACTGCAATGCCCGGCCGATTTCCTGCGACAGGCTATCGACGAACGGCGCCAGGATGATGTTGTCGTAGTCGTCGGGAAGGTCTCCAGCGACCTTCTTCTGCTCAGCCTCCTCGAACGAGAAGCCGTACTGCCGGGAAATCAGCTGCGTGAGTTGCGACCCGCCAAAGGCCTGGTCGCGGTCGTAGAGCATGTCGTCGTCGCGAAGCACCTTCAGGCTGGTGGTGTCTGCTCCGATCTCGAACAGCGCCACCAATGCATCGCGGCCCTCGTTGGGCAAGGATCCCACCACCCGCGACATCGCCAGCCGGGATGCGTGCGACTCGATGTCGAGCACCATCGGCTTGAGGCCGGCGGCCTCAGCCAGTCCTTGGCGGTCCTGAACCCGATCTTTGCGTGAGGCAGCAATCAGAACCTCGACGTCGCCGCTGGAGGTGGTGCTGGGTCCGATCACGCAGAAGTCGAGACTGACCTCATCGAGGGAGAAGGGGATGTACTGATTGGCCTCTGATTCGACCTGCAGCTCGAGCTCTTCGTCTCGCAGCCCGGCGGGCAGCATGATCTTCTTGGTGATCACCGCCGACTGCGGCATCGCCATGGCGACGTTCTTGGTCTTGGTGCCACTCTTGTGCACCAACTTGCGCACCGCCTCGGCGACCTCGTCGAACTTCTCGATCTGGCCATCGGTGATCCAGCCCTTCTCGAAGGGTTCGGAGGCAAAGCGCTCGAGCACGTACTCGCCGTTCGAGCTCTGACCCAGCTCGACGAGCTTGGCGCTCGATGAACTGATGTCCAGCCCGATCATCGGCTGGTGCTTGCGGCCCAGCAGCAAGTCCAGAAAGCTCACGACAGATCTCCCCTCTCGGGCGAAACAGGGACAGTCAATTCTTAAGAAATCACTTCAATGCTAGCAGTAAAGCCTTTGTGCACCAAAGGAATTTCCCGCGCCGAGTTTGTAACCTCGTTGCGATTCTCCGACGCCAGCCTGCGCATTTGAAACAAGGCGCTATCGCGGCAGCCCCCTTGCGAGCAGGAATCGGGCCCGGGGTGTGACGTTCTATACACTTGCAGGCTCTATGACGGAATCCGAAAGCGGTGTCCCGCCCTCTCCCGTCTCCGGGCGCGGCCGGTGGTGGGCAACGCCCGCCCGTATGGCCACTTGGTGCGCTGGCGCCACACTGGCGGCACTCGTCGGTCTGTTGATGCTCGTGGCCGTCGCACTGTCGGTGGCCTATCCGAACCTTCCCGCGATCAGTGGTCTGGCGGACTACCGGCCCCGCTTACCAATGCGAGTAATCTCCGCCGACGGCATCCTGCTGGGCGAGTTCGGCGAGGAGCGCCGCATCTACACGCCCATCGCCCAGATCCCGCGGGTGATGCAGGAGGCCGTGCTGGCGATCGAGGACGCCCGGTTCTATCGCCACAGCGGCGTCGACTACCTCGGCATCGTTCGCGCCGGACTCGCGCAGTTCAACCGCGCAAAGAGCCAGGGCGCATCGACGATCACCATGCAGGTGGCACGCAACTTCTATCTGTCCACAGAGAAGACGTTCACGCGCAAGATCTACGAGATCCTGTTGGCATTGAAAATCGAGAGCCAGCTGTCCAAGGACCAGATCCTGGAGCTGTACATGAACCAGATCTTCCTGGGGCAGCGGGCCTATGGCTTCGCCGCTGCAGCTGACATCTACTTCGGCAAGCCGATCAAAGAGCTCACCATCGCTGAAGCGGCCATGCTCGCCGGCCTGCCCCAGGCGCCCTCGGCCTACAACCCGATTGCCAACCCCCAGCGCGCGACCCGTCGGCAGCAGTACATCATCCAGAGGATGTACGAGAACGGTTACATCACCGAGGAGCAGGCCGAAGCCGCACACCGCCAGCCCCTGCGCTACCGGCCCCAGAGCGACAGCGGCACCCATGCGGAGTACGTGGCCGAGACGGTTCGGCAACTCGTCCACAGCCAGTACGGCGACGAGACCACCACCCGCGGACTCAACGTTCATGTCACCGTCGATTCCGCCGACCAGCTCGTCGCCTACCGTGCCCTGCGCAGGGGCCTGCTCAATTTTGAACGGCGGCAGGTCTACCGCGGCCCTGAGGACTACGTCGACTTGCCAGCCGATCCAGCCGACCTCGACACTCGTATTGCCGAGGCCTTGGCCGATCACCCGGACAACGACGAGCTCAAGGCTGCCGTGGTACTCGAGGCCGCACCCCGCAAGGTGGTTGCAGCTCTCCAGTCCGGTGAGTCGATCACCGTGACTGGCGACGGGCTCAAGCCGGTCACGTCAGGTTTGTCAGAGAAGGCCGGCCCCAAGACGCAGATCCGTCGCGGCGCCATCGTCCGCGCCGTGAAGGGCCCCAAGGGAGACTGGATCCTCACCCAGCAGCCGGAAGTCGAAGGGGCATTCGTCTCGATGGACCCTCGCACGGGAGCCATACGTGCGCTGGTAGGCGGGTTCGACTTCGGCAAGAACAAGTTCAACCATGTGACCCAGGCATGGAGGCAACCCGGCTCGAGTTTCAAGCCCTTCATCTATTCCAGCGCACTGGAGAAGGGTTTCACTCCTCAGACCACGGTCAACGACGCGCCGCTGTTCTTTGACGCGGGCGCGACCGGTAGCCAGCCCTGGGAACCCAAGAACTACGACGGCAAGTTCGAAGGGCCGATGCTGCTGAAGCAGGCCCTGGCCAAATCGAAGAACATGGTGTCGATCCGGGTCTTGCAGTCCGTGGGTACCCAGTACGCGCAGGAATGGGCCACGCGGTTCGGTTTCGATGCCGACAAGCACCCACCCTACCTCACCATGGCACTCGGTGCGGGTTCTGTTACCCCGCTGCAGATGGCCAGCGCCTACTCCGTCTTCGCAAACGGTGGCCACCGTGTCAATCCGATGCTGATTACACGCATCACCGATAACCAGGGCCGCGTTCTGCGCGACGTGCAACCACCGGAGGTCGACGAGTCCATGCGCGTGATCGATGCGCGCAACGCTTTCGTGATGACCCAGTTGCTCGGCGAAGTCACCCGGGCCGGCACCGCGGCGACAGTTCACCAGACCTTCCGCCGCGCCGATCTCTACGGGAAAACGGGCACGACAAACGATTCAATGGACGCCTGGTTCGCTGGCTACCAGCCCCATTTGGCCGCAGTGGTGTGGATCGGCTACGACAACCCGCGCAAGCTGGGCGACCGCGAGACGGGAGGTGGCTTGGCCTTGCCCGTCTGGATGGAGTACATGGCGCATGCACTCAAGAAGCTACCCCAGGTCGAGCCCGTGGTGCCCGAGGGTGTGGTGCAGCGCGGTAGTGACTGGATCTACGACGAGTACGGGCCCGGTGCCGGGGTGAGCAGCGTCGGCATGGATGACAAGCTACCCCAAGCGCCCACGGACGAGGAGCGCAAGGGCATCCTGGACCTCTTTCGGCGTTGACCTGCGGGCCTGGCCGGGACATGGTCGTCCGGGTCCCATGACCCGACCGCCGGCCACCCGCATTGGGATTGCGTCCCAACCGTTGACTCAGCCGGGCGTGATCACCAGCGAACGACGGGCATGCTCGCTGGCGCACTTCGACAACACGTCGAAGAACTCACGGTCGTCGCGCGTGCTGCGCCACGCGCCTTGGGTATACCGAAAGTGGTGCCCGCCGGAGCGGGCTGCCAGCCAGATCTCGTGCAAGGGTGGCTGCGTGTTGACCACGATCTTGCTGCCGCCCGGGAAGCTCAACTCGAGCAAGCCGCCGGTGCGCGCGGAATCAATGTCGATCACGTCGTCTTGGAGCCAGGCATCCACGACGGACTCGATACGCGCAAGCACACCGTGCGCCACGCGAAGAAACTCGGCATCGGTCAGGCTGGAGGGCTCGGGGCTCATGGCGATAATGCCTTCATGCATCGGAACCCCAGTGTAGCTATCTGCGCCATCCTGGCCGGCATCGTGGTCGGTCTGCTCGCCGGCTGCGGCCAGAAGGGACCATTGCGCCTTCCGCCGCCCGCACCCGCCGCCTCAAGCAGCGCCGGCTAGAGGCCAGTGGGCCCGCGCCGGGGCACGCGTCGCGACACCGCGGTGCCGCATGCCGCGTGGGCGGGCTTCGTTGTCCCGGCCGCTAGATCCTGCCCTCGGCCACGCCGTGGCAGGCCACCTGTATGCCCTTGAACGGCAGCAACTCCGGTCGTTCGCTCCCGCAACGTGCATTCGCGTGCGGGCAGCGGGGATGAAAGGCACAGCCACTGGGTGGGTTCAACGGGTTCGGCACTTCGCCTTGCACCGGGGTGCGGGCGCGGCCGGTCATGCCGATGTCGGGAATCGCGTCGAGCAGCATCCGGGTGTAGGGATGCCGCGGCGCACTGAACAGCGACAGCCGATCGGCAAGTTCGACCAGGCGACCCAGGTACATCACGCCCACATGATCACTCACGTGGCGAACGACGGCCAGGTTGTGCGAGATGAACAGGTAAGTCAGCCCGCGCTCGCGCTGCAGGTCCTTCATGATGTTGAGCACCTGCGCCTGGACCGACACGTCCAATGCCGAAGTTGGCTCGTCGCACACCAGGAACTCCGGCTGCGTCGCCAGCGCGCGCGCGATCGAGATCCGCTGCCGTTGCCCACCTGAGAACTGGTGCGGAAACTTCTCCATATCGGCAGCAGCCAGTCCCACCGAGGCGAGCAATTCACCCACCTGCCGCCTGAGCGTGACATCGTCGGTGACCAGGGTGTGTTCGCGCAGCGGCTCGCCGACGATCTCGCGGACCTTCCAGCGCGGGTTCAGACTCGCATAGGGGTCCTGGAAGATCATCTGCATGCGCTTGCGCAACAAGCGCCCCTGCTGGGTTGCAAGCGCCGCCTGGGTTTCCTGGCCGTCGAAATGGACCTCGCCGCGCGTAGGCGCGTACAGACCCACCAGCAAGCGGGCAACCGTACTCTTGCCGCAGCCCGACTCGCCGACGAGAGCCAGTGTCTTACCGCGCTCGATCGTGAAACTGACTCCATCGACCGCATGCACGAACAAGCGAGACTTGCGCTCGAGCACCCTGTTGAGCCAGGGTGGCGAGACATCGAACACCTTGGCCAATCCCTGAACTTGCACCAGCGCACTCATTGCTGCGCCCCCGCTTCCTGCGTGGCCAACCAGCAGGCGGCGCGCGTGGCACCTGAGTGCATGAGCTCGGGCCGGTCGCTCCTGCAGCGATCCATCGCCCTGGGACACCGCGGATGGAAGGCGCACCCGCGCGGAATCGCCGTGAGCCGGGGCATCGCACCGTCAATCTGCATCAAGCGCTCGCGATCGGCGTCCATCGACGGAATGGACCCCATCAGGCCCACTGTATAAGGGTGCGTCGGCCGATGGATCACATCGGCCACCGGCCCCACCTCGGCAATGCGGCCGGCATACATCACCGCCACCCGATCGCACGACTCCGCGATCACACCCATGTCGTGGGTCACCAGCATCACCGCCGCCCCGTGCTCTTTGGTCAGCCGCTTGAGCAGGCTGATGATCTGCGCCTGGATCGAGACATCCAGCGCTGTCGTGGGCTCGTCGGCAACGATCAGCTTGGGCTCGGCCGCAAGCGCCAACGCGATCACGACACGCTGACGCATGCCGCCTGAAAACTGGTGCGGGTATTGGTCAATGCGCTGCTCGGCAGCCGGGATGCCGGTTTCCTGCAACAGGCGGATCGCGCGCTGCTTCGCCGCCTGGGCGTCAAGTCCGAGGTGGACCTGGATCGTCTCGATGAGTTGCCGCCCCACCGTGACCAGCGGATTCAGGGAGGTCAACGGGTCCTGGAAGATCGCGCCTATCTGGCGGCCACGGATCTGTCGCATCTGATCGTGCGTCAGCGTGTCGATGCGCTGGCCCGCCAGGCGAATCTCGCCGGCAGCGATGCGACCCGGCGGCTCGAGCAGTCCGATGATGGCTGAGCCGGTCAGCGACTTGCCAGCGCCCGACTCGCCGACCACGCCGAGGATCTCCCCCGGGGCGATGTCGAACGAGATGTCGTCCAGGGCACGCAACGTGCCGCGTCGCGTGGGGAACTCCACCCGCAGGTGGCTGACTTCGAGGAGCGGAGCGGACATGGCGGCGTCAGCGCAGGCGCGGGTTCAGGGCGTCGCGCAACCAGTCGCCCAGCAAGTTGACGGACAGGGCAATCATGATTAGCACGACACCCGGGAAGATGGTGATCCACCACTCGCCGGAGAACAGGAAGTCCTGGCCGACGCGGATCAGCGTTCCCAGCGAAGGCGACGTGGGTGGTACGCCAACGCCGAGGAATGACAACGTGGCCTCGGTGATGATGGCGGTGGCTATATGGATCGTGGCCAGCACCAGAACCGGCCCCAGGACGTTGGGCAGAACATGCCGGCGCATGATGCGCATCGGCGAAACACCAATCACCCGCGCCGCCTGCACGTACTCTTTCTGCCGCTCGACCAGGGTGGATCCGCGCACCGTGCGCGCGTACTGCACCCAACCGGTCAGCGAAATCGCGATGATGAGCACTGTGAATGCCAGTGTCTCGTGGGCATTGGGAAACAAGGCTCGGCCGACGCCGTCGATCAGCAGTGCAATCAGGATCGACGGGAACGACAACATCACGTCGCACACCCGCATGATGAAGGCGTCGACCCGGCCGCCCACGAAACCCGACAGCAGGCCCAAGGCAACGCCGACCACGACCGAAACCAGCACCGACGCGAGCCCGACGAACAACGAAATGCGCGATCCATACATCAGGGCCGACAGGATGTCGCGGCCCTGATCGTCGGTGCCCAGCAGGTACTTGGACGTGCCCTCGGGCATCCACGCCGGTGGCAGGCGGGCATCCATCAGCTCGAGCGAGGCCAGATCGAGCGGGTTGTGCGGGGCCAGCCAGTGCGCGAAGACGGCGCAGATCACGCACACCAGCGCCACCAGGGCGGCGAGCACTGCCACGGGTGAGGTTCGAAAGCTGTACCAGACATCGCTGTCCAGGAAGCGCGCCAGCGCTCCTGGCGCAGGTGGCTGCGCTAGGGATGTTTCATTCATGGAGGTCAGTGTCCGGCGGCGCTGCGCTCGATGCGCAGGCGCGGGTCGACCGCGAAGTACAGCAGGTCGACCACCAGGTTGATGATCACGAAAATCAGGGCGATCAGGCACAGATAGGCAGCCATGACCGGGATGTCGGCAAACTGGACCGCCTGGATGAACAGCAGGCCCATGCCAGGCCACTGGAACACTGTCTCGGTAACGATCGCGAACGCAATGATGGAGCCGAGCTGGAGCCCCGCAATGGTGATCACCGGCACGAGGGTGTTCTTCAGCGCATGCCCGAAGTAGACCCGCCGGTCAGGAAGGCCACGCGCACGTGCGAACTTGATGTAGTCGGTGCGCAGCACCTCCAGCATCTCAGAGCGCACCAGGCGCAGCACCAACGTCATCGGAAACAGCGACAGCGTGAACGCCGGCAGCAGCAAGTGCTTCAGGCCGTCTGTGGTGAGCAGCCCGGTGCTTAGCCAGCCCATTGTGACGACGTCACCGCGGCCGAAGCTGGGCAACCACTTGAAGGTGACGGCGAAGATCAGGATCAGCAAGATCCCGATCAGGAAGTTGGGCAGCGAGACGCCGAGCAGTGAGCCGGTCATCACTACCTGTGACATGAACGTGCCCCTGCGCAGAGCCGAGTACACGCCCAGGGGAATGCCGACAGCCAATCCGAGCAGTGCAGCGACCCCCGCCAGTTCGAGCGTGGCAGGGAAGCGCTCGGCGATCAGTGCCGATACCTTGCGCCCCTGGCGCAGGCTCAAGCCGAACTCACCTTGTGCCGCATTGCCGACGAACTTGCCAAATTGGACGATGAACGGCTGATCCAGCCCGAGGTCGGCGCGCAATTGCTCTCGCTGCTGGGGCGTCGCGTCCTGACCCAGCAGGTTGGTGACCGGATCGCCCACATACTGGAACAGCATGAAGGCAATGAAGGCCACCGTGACCATGACGATCAGCGCCTGGATCAGGCGGCGGAGGATGAAGGCAAGCATGGCAGCGCAAGGAGATCGGTCTGTCGCCGCGCAGGCCCCGCTTGTGGCAGGCCGACATGCGGCAGACGGCGGGTGGCGCCGTCGAGCAAGGGCGCCATGATCGGCAAAAGCAACGCCGCCCGCAAAGGGGAAAACACCCGTACACGCCAGCCTCATCGACGTGGTCTGGCAAAAAAAAACCGCCCCGAAGGGCGGTCGCGGAGCCGGGCCGGTAGGGCCCGGTTCGCTCGATCAGAACGAGTGGCGCACGCCGAACTCGAAGCCGCTGTGGGCCTTGCCGCCGGCGATGGTGACACCCGAGAAGCCCAGGCCGTTGTTGGCCACGATCTTCGTTTGGGCACCCTTGTTGCTCACGCGCGCGAAGGTGGTGTACATCTGGGTGCGCTTGGACAGGTTGTAGCCATAGCCCAGAGCCAGCTTGTTCCAGTCGTTGGAGCTGTTGCTCACGTCGTAGTCGCCATAGGCGGCACGCAGTTCGCCCTGGCCCAGAGGCACGGTCACGCCAATCTGCATGGCCTGAACCTTGGCACCGCCGCCGGTCTTCTCGTTGCCGACGAAGCCCAGGATGCTCATGAAGCCCATGTTGTACGACGCGCCGAAGTTCATGTACTTCGTGTCGGCGGCGTCGGTCGCGCCCTCGGTCTTGGCATAGGCGCCAGCCAGGGACAACGGGCCGGCAGCGTAGCCGAAGCGGAAGCCCAGGTAGTTGTTGGTCTTGGCGCCACCGGAGACGTTCTCACCGAAGGCGACCATCACCTGGCCGTGGAAGCCACCGAGGTTACCCGGCAGGAAGTAGCTCACCGAGTTGTTCGAACGCACGGCGGCGGCCGAGTTCTGGGTGGCCGTGGCGGCGCCGATCATGGCGACGGTCAGCGACTGGCCGACACCGTTGGTGCCGAACGGATCGTAGATCGTGGTGTTCCAGAAGTTCGGGGTGTAGTCGCGACCCAGGCGCACTTCACCGAAACCGCCCATCAGGCTGACGGTGGAGCGACGCTGCCAGGTCTGGCCAGCGGCGTTGCCGTCGTCGTTGGTGAGCTGGCCTTCGATGTGGAAGCCGGCCTTCATGCCGCCACCCAGATCCTCGACGCCGCGGAAGCCCAGACGGCTGCTGTTCAGGCCCGAGTTCGTCATGCCCGTCACCGACTTGCTGCCAGTGGTCGTCTTGGCCGACAGGCGCGCAATACCGGCGTCAACGATACCGAACAGCGTGACGGTCGACTGCGCCGACGCGGCACCCGCGAACATGCCGAGCGCGGCGAGAGCGAGCAGAGACTTTTTCATTGCATTGATCTCCATGGTTGAACAAGAGGTCCCGATCCCGTAGAGAACCCGCACACGGAAAACGGCGCAGGCCGGTCAGGCCAACCTCCTCATCGGAAGTTGCGGCTATTGCACCATCCGCGCCGAGGGGTTGCAAAGAATTGGGGCCAAAAAGCAGCTGGGCTGTTGTCTGCCCACAACGAGGCACCGCACCGCCGGCGCGGCCACCCTGCGGACACGCCTTGGTCAGCCGTCACGCAACCGAAATCGGATCGGGTGATGTGGTCAGCTGAATACTGCGCCAGACGCCTTTGGCGGGCCTTTCGCGTGCGGCCAGGGCCGGAACCGAAGTCACTCATGCAACTGGCGCCACGGGTTACCCGCGTGTCGAACTGTCGTCAACTTCGCTGATTTCATAGCTAGTGGTCACTTCCGCCGTCTTCGACAGCATGATCGTCGCCGAGCAGTACTTCTCGTGCGACAGCGCAATGGCCCGCTCGACCGCTGCGGCCGGCAGGCCATGTCCGCTGACCACGAAGTGCAGGTGTATGAGCGTAAATACCTTGGGGTCGACGGATGCGCGCTCGGCCTGCAGCCGAACCCGGCAGTCGGTCACGCGGTGGCGCCCACGACGCAGGATCAGCACCACGTCATAGGCGGTGCACCCTCCGGCACCTGCCAGCAGCACTTCCATTGGCCGTGGCGCAAGGTTGCGCCCGCCGCCTTCCGCGGCGCCGTCCATCGCGACGACATGTCCGCTGCCAGTCTCGGCCATCATGCCCATGCCGCTGCCCGGCACCCAGTGGATCGTGCATTCCATCGTGACCTGACCTGCGCACGCTGGAGCGGCGCCTCTAACCCATGAGGCCCACATGATATTGCGGCGCAACACCCCCCCGGCTAGACTCGCAGACTTGTCTCCTCCACCTCCCCAAGGGGTGGTTAAGGCCCGCGGCTTGCGCCGCGGGCCATTTTTCTGGTCCGGCCTTCCGAAGCGATAGCCACTGCCTCACGCGGCGGCACCGGGGAGCACCCCGCTATCATGCGGCGCTGCACCAAGACCGATCGAGGAGAGGCCCACGATGGCCCGCGCTGCGCAACCCGATTACCTCAAGAAGATCCTCACCGCACGTGTCTATGACGTGGCGATCGAGTCGTCGCTCGATCCGGCTCGCAACCTGTCTCGACGCCTGGGCAACCATGTGTGGCTCAAGCGCGAGGACCAGCAACCGGTCTTCAGCTTCAAGTTGCGTGGCGCCTACAACAAGATGGCCCACCTCACGGCCGAGCAACTGGCCCAGGGCGTCATCTGCGCGTCGGCAGGCAATCACGCGCAAGGTGTGGCACTGAGCGCGCGGCGACTGGGTTGCCGTGCGGTGGTGGTCATGCCGGTGACCACCCCGAAGCTCAAGATCGACGCGGTGTCGGCGCTGGGCGGCGACGTGGTGCTACATGGCGACAGCTATTCCGATGCCTACCAGCATGCGCTGGAATTGCAGCAGGCCCGCGGACTCACGTTCGTGCACCCGTTCGATGATCCCGATGTCATCGCCGGGCAGGGCACTATCGCGATGGAGATCCTGCGCCAGCACGAAGGCCCGATCGATGCCGTCTTCGTGGCCATCGGCGGCGGTGGACTGATCGCGGGTGTGGCCTCCTACATCAAGGCAGTCCGGCCAGAAATCCGTGTCATCGGCGTACAGACACGCGACTCGGATGCGATGGTCCGATCGGTCAAGGCCGGCCGGCGCGTGACGCTCACCGATGTGGGCCTGTTCTCCGATGGCACGGCGGTCAAGCTGGTCGGCGAAGAGACATTCCGCCTGGCTCGCAAGTGGGTCGATGACTACATCGTGGTCGACACCGACGAGGTTTGCGCGGCCATCAAGGACGTATTCCAGGACACGCGCAGCATCCTCGAGCCGGCTGGCGCCCTGGGCGTGGCCGCGATCAAACAGTACGTGGCAACGACGCGATGCCGGGGCCAGACACTGGTGGCCATCACCTGCGGCGCGAACATGAACTTCGACCGCCTGCGCTTCGTCGCCGAGCGTGCGGAGTTCGGCGAGCAACGCGAAGCATTGTTCGCGGTGACCATCCCTGAGGAACGCGGCTCGTTCAAGCGGTTCTGCGAGTTGATCGGCCCGCGCGCGGTCACCGAGTTCAACTACCGCATTTCCGACGAAGTCGAAGCGCATGTGTTCGTGGGCGTCGCGATCACTCGGCGCGATGAGGCCGACAAGATCGCCCGCAGCTTCGAGCGCCACGGCTTCTCCACCGTCAATCTCACGGACGATGAACTCGCCAAGGAGCATGTGCGGCACATGGTGGGCGGACGCACCGAACTGGCCCACGACGAGCGCCTGTTCCGGTTCATCTTCCCCGAGCGACCGGGAGCGCTGATGCGCTTTCTGTCATCGTTGCACCCGGACTGGAACATCAGTCTGTTCCACTACCGCAATCAGGGAGCCGACTACGGGCGCATCCTGGTCGGCATTCAGGTCCCGCACGGCGACGCCCGGGCATTCGCGCGGTTCCTCGACGAGTTGGCGTACCCCTGCACCGAGGAAACCGGCAACCCCGTGTATCGCCTGTTCCTGCGCTAGACCTCGCCTGCGTACACTTGGGCGCATGTCGTCGCTGAACCGATCGCTGATCGCGCCCACCTCGAACCCCCTGCTCGAGCGCGCCTTGGCCGAGAAGCTCAAGCGGCGCTGCGACGTCATGGGCAGCCTGGGCGAACTGGCGCCGGTGGCGTTGCGCCTGGGCCTGATGCAGAACACGCTCAAGCCGCGCTTTCGCGATGCGCAGCTGGTCATCTTCGCCTCTGACCACGGGCTGGCCGTCGATGGCCTGCAAACACCGCAACGGCGGCAGACGCACGAGCAGGTGCTGCAACTCATGACCGGGCAGCTTCCGGTGTCGGTGTTTGCACGCATCCACGGGCTGGAGCTGTCGGTCATCGACTGCGGCATGGCCAGTGAACTCGCCCCTCACGATCGCCTGGTGCCCCGCAAGATCGCCCATGGAACGCGCAACGCCCGGGTGGGCAACGCGATGTCGCTCGACCAGGCCCACGCGGCCATCCGTGCCGGCATGGAGATCGGAGACGCGTTGCGCGGCAACATCGTCGCCTGCGCGGGTATCGGGCTGGGCTCCCACGAGGCGGCGGCGCTGGTGCTTTCCCGGCTGACACTCACTCCCGTGCGCGAGCTGATGGTCGCCGGCCCGCAAATGGACTCCGAGCTCCTGGCGCACCTGATGATCGTGACGCTGGGTGCCCAGGGGCGTCACCGCGAGGTCGCCGACCCGGTCGAGGTACTGGCTGCATTCGGCGGCTTCGAGACTGCCATGATGGTGGGCGTCATGCTGGTGGCCGCGAGCAAGCGGCACCTGATCATGGTCGACGGCATTGCGGCATGCGCGGCGTTGATGGTGGCATCGCGCATTGCCGCGTCGGTCACCGACTACGTGGTGTTTTGCCGCAGCCAGACACACCGGGGGCTCGACCAGGCCTTCAACCTTTTCAATGCCTCGGCTCTGCTGGAACTCGGGCTCGACAGCGTCGATGGCACCGGAGCGTGCCTGTCCTGGCCGCTGGTTCGCAGCGCAGCCGCGCTGCTCACCGAGGTGGCCGATGGCGAAGATCCGGGCCCATCACGACCGCAGGGCATGGCCGACGGGCCATCGCCTTCGGGCTTCGGGCAGGACGCACCGGCCTCGGTACCGGGCGCGCCTTGAGTGTGCTGCCAGGTGGCTGCGCCCACGCGGCGGCGCCAAGCCGCCCGCCAATTGCCCACCAGATCTACTGCGATTCGACGCCTGGTTGAACCGGTCGCTCGTCGGCGGTGGGCGTGGGCGACGGCCCCGCCACCGAGGGCGGTACAGCCACCGTCGTACCCATGGGTGCACGCAGCGGCGCAACCCGATGGCCCGGTGGCATGACAGCTGCTGGCCCGCTTGGCAGGCCCCCGGCTCGAGCCGCCTGGGCGGCCAGCGGGGCAGCTGACGGCAACGCACCGCGCGATGCTTCGGCCAGCAGCGGTAGCTCCAGCACGACCCCCGGTCCGCCAGCAGCCGGCGCAAGTTCGACCCGGCGGTGACCGACACTGCGCACCACCCAGTCGTTGGCCACCCGGGCTGCAACGCGGTATGCCCGAGGTGAACCGCCGTCTACAGCCAGCAATGCGAGGCCCTGCGGCCCTCCGGCCCGTGGCGCGATCACGCCGATCAGCTTGAACCGGCTCGACGCCGCGGGCGGCGGGGGAGCAGATGACTCAACGGGCGCCGGAGCCGGCGGCGCACCGAACAGCCGGCCCAGGTCTGCCGCCGGCACGGCTGCATCGGCAGCCGCCCACGCGGCGTGGGCCGGTACCGGGGTGACTGGCGCCCCCATGCGCAGGGCCCAGAACGCCGCTCCGCCAGCCGCCAGCGCCCAGACCACAAACGACAACAAGCGCACACCCATCGGGCCATTATCATTCAGCGCTTGCCTCTCGACCGCTGCTGCCCCATGCCCGCTCCCCACCGCTTGCCCGTGCGTCGCCACCAGGGCTTCACGCTCATCGAAATCATGGTGGTGCTGGTCATCATCGGCGTGCTGGCCGCACTCATCGTTCCCAGTGTGCTCGAACGCACCGATGAGGCCAAGACCACGGCCGCGCGTACCGACATCGCCAGCATCATGCAGGCCCTGAAGCTGTACCGCTTGGACAACCAGCGCTATCCCGGCGCCGACCAGGGCTTGGAGGCGCTGGTGCGCAAGCCCACGGCCGGGGCGGTTCCAGCCAACTGGCGACCCTACCTCGAGAAGCTGCCCCGCGACCCCTGGGGCCAGCCGTACCAGTACCTCAATCCGGGCGTAAAGGCAGAAATCGATGTGTTCAGCTTTGGAGCCGACGGCCAGGCCGGTGGCGAGGGCAAGAACGCCGATATCGGCTCATGGCAGTAGCACTGCAGGTGTACGTTTGCCGAGGCGAGGACCGTTGCGGCACCGACACCACACCGGCGGCTTCACGCTGATCGAGCTGCTCGTCGTGCTGGTGCTGGTGGCGATGGCGTCGGCTGTGGTCAGCGTCGCCATGCGCGACCCGGCCGCCGCGCGCCTCGAGGAAGAAGGTGCCCGCCTGAGCGCTCTGCTGGAAACGGCGCGTGCCGAGGCGCGGACCCTGGGTCTGCCCATACGGTTCGAGGCGGGCAGCCCGGTGGCAGGCGAAGACTACCGATTCGTTGGCCTGCCGGCCGCCGACCAGCTCTCCCACCGCCTGCTCGATCCCCGCACCCAGGTTCAGATTCCGGACGCGAGCGCCGTGGTGCTGGGCCCCGAGCCGCTGATCGGCCCACAGCGCATCGTCTTGCGCCTCGATGACCACGCCCTGACGCTCGTCACCGACGGCCTCGGGCCATTCACGGCAGAAGTCGCGCAGCCGTGAACCCCCGCACCCCGCCACGATCGCGCGGCGCAGCGCACGGGTTCGGGCGCCCGGGCCAGGGGGCGGCCGGGTTCACGTTGGTCGAGGTGCTGGTGGCGCTTGCAGTGGTTGCCATCACGCTGGGCGCCGGCCTCAAGGCAGCGGGCACCATGACCGCCAGCGCCGAGCGTCTTGCGGGGGTGACCGCTGCGCACTGGTGCGCGGACAACGCCCTGACTGACCTGCGTCTGACCCGCCAGTTCCCGGGCGGCGACAGCGATTTCGATTGCCGCCAGCTAGGCCGCGAGTTCCGCGGGCGGCTGCAGTCCCTGCCCACGCCCAACCCGAACTTTCGGCGGGTGGAAGCGATCGTGCGCGACGATCAGGATCGCGTGCTGGCCACGATCACGACGGTGATCGGCCGCTTCTGAGCGCAGGGGGTTGCCCGTATGTCCGTCTCGACGCCCGATCGCTGCGCCCGCCCGCTGCCAGGCCAGCGTGGCTTCACACTGGTGGAGGTGCTGGTGGCACTGCTGATCATGGCGGTACTGGCGGCACTGGGCTGGCAGGGCATCGACAGCATGGCGCGCACGCGCGAAGTCGCGCAGGCATCCACGGAGCGCACGCTGCGGTTGGCCACAGTGATCGCTCAGCTCGAAGCTGACCTGGCCGCGCTCGAGAACACGCCAGCCACGCCAGCCCTGGCCTTCGACGGTGCGGCATTGCGGCTGACCCGCCGTACGCCCGATGGGCTGCAGGTGGTGGTGTGGGCCTTGCGCGAAGGCCGATGGCTGCGGTGGGCCTCCACATCGGCCACTCGTGTGGACGACCTGCAGCAGGCCTGGCTGACGAGCCAGCAGTTGTCAGGACAGGAGCCTGGCCACACACCGTTGCTGGACGCGATGACGGGATGGCAGGTCTATTTCTATCGCGGTGGGTGGAGCAATGCGCAGTCCAGCGGTGATCAGGCCGAGTCCGCGGCACCCGGGGCCGGTCCAGGCGGTGCCGGCGCCGCGGCTGCAGCCGTGCGTGAACTGCTGCCGACCGGCGTGAGAGTGGTCCTCGAACTGCCCGAGGGTGCCCTCACCCGCGATGTGGCGCTGGGGCCGCAATCATGAGCCCTGGCCCGCACTGGCACCGCGAGGGCCGACGCTGCCTGCGGTCGAAACGGACCGGCCAGCACGGCGCCGCGATCCTGGTGGCCATGCTCCTGCTGGCCGTAGTGGCCACGCTCGCTTCGTCGATGATCTGGCTGCAACATCGGGCGGTGCAGGTCGAGACCGCCGAGCGGGCCCGTGCGCAGATCGTCTGGATCCTGCACGGCGCCATCGACTGGGCCCGACTGATCCTGCGCACCGATGCCACCGCCGAGACGACGAACCTGGCACAGGCCTGGGCCACGCCGCTGGAAGAAGCGCGCCTGTCGACCTTCCTGGCTGCCGACGGCAACACCGGCCCCGACGGCGGTCTCGATGCGTTCCTGGGCGGCGCGATCACCGACGCGCAATCGCGCTACAACCTGCGCAACCTGGTCGAGACCGATCCCACCCTGCAGGCCCAGGAAGTGGCCATCCTCCGACGCCTGTGCCAATGGGCAGGATGCGGCGACGACGCGGCCGACCGCATCGCCCAGGGTTTGCGCGAGGCCGCCGGTGGCACCGAAGCGGACGCACCCTTGATGCCGCAACGGCTGGATGACCTGACCTGGCTGGGCGTGTCGCCCGCCGACATCGAGCGGCTGCGCCCATGGGTATCGCTGCTGCCTGCTGGCGGCAAGCCGATCAACGTCAACACCGCCCCGCGGGAAGTGCTGGCCGCGGTGATCGAGGCCATCGACCTGGGCGGAGCCGATCGGCTGATCCAGGCGCGGCGCAATGGACCCTTCAAGACCGTGGACGCACTGCGCGAGCAGCTGCCTTCGGGCACTGAATTGCCGCTGGCACGCCTGGCGGTGAAGTCCGACTTCTTCGAGGTGCGCGGGCGCATGCGGCTCGATGATCGGGTGATCGAGGAGTTGGCGCTGCTCGAGCGCCAGGGCCGCGAGGTGCGCACCCGCCAGCGCTTGCGCGTGCAGCGCGTACTCGCCTCGCAGGCGCTGCGGTGATGGTCTGCCTCGCCGGGAGTCCGACCATCGCCCGGATCCGCTGGCGTGCGCTACCGGGTTTGCCACAATGCGCCCCGCGGGCCAGGATCGCCGGCGGATCGACTGCCGCGCTCTGACCGGGTCCCGTGCCCCCTTTCAACGACATGACCACGCTCATCCTGCAGCTTCCAGCCCGCGAGCGCCCGGGGTACCCGACGCAAAGCGGCGCGGAGATGACCTACGCCACGAGCACCGACGGCTTGGCCGTGGGCGTCAGTGGGCGAGCCGACATCGCTGCGCTGCCGCGGACCGACGAAGTGGTTGCCGTCGTACCACCCACCGACTTGTCGTGGCATCTCATCACGGTGCCGCGGGCGCCCGCTGTCCGACTGCGTGCCGCCCTCGGCGGTGTTCTGGAGGACCACCTGCTCGATGACGATGAGCAGGTCCACCTCGCCCTTGCGCCAGACGCTCGCCCCGGCGGCCAAGGCTGGGTGGCGGCCGCGCATGGGCCCTGGCTTGGCGCTCACATCACGGCGCTGGAGCAGGCCGGGCACCGGGTCACCCGCGTGGTTCCAGCGGTGTGGCCATCCGACACTCTGCTGGGCCACTTCTTCCCGGGGCCGGGCGATGATGGCCCGGCGTCGGCCACCTGGCTTGCGCTGGGCGATGAGACCGGGGTGACGTGCCTGCGGCTGGACAGCACCCTGGCACGGGCGCGCCAGGCGGCCTGGGTCGCCCGTGCGACGAAGTGGACCGCGCTGCCCGCCGCCGCAGCCGCGGCAGAGCGTTGGCTGGGTGCCGCCGTGCAGGTGTGCCCCGAGAACGAGGCTTTGCTGCGGGCATCGCGATCGCCCTGGAACCTGCGCCAGTTCGCGTGGGCACCGCGCACCCGTGGCACGCAGTGGCTGCGCGACGCCTGGGCGCAGGCGCGCACACCGCAGTGGCGGCCTCTGCGCTGGGGCCTGGCTGCGCTGCTGGGCGTGCAGGTGCTCGGCCTGAACCTCTACGCGTGGCAGCAGCGCCAGCAACTGCATCGGCAGCAGACTGCGATCGTCGAGCTGTTGCGCAGCAGCCATCCGCATGTACGGGCCGTGCTGGATGCGCCGGTGCAAATGCAGCGCGAGACCGAACTGCTGCGCGCCTCGGCGGGACGCACTGGATCGTCTGACCTGGAGCCTCTGCTCGGAGCGGCGGCCCGGGCCTGGCCGGACGGGCAGGCGCCGGCGCAAAACCTGCGCTACGAATCAGGTCGGCTGCAGGTGTCGGCCGCAGGTTGGACGCCGCAGCACGTCGCTCAGTTCAGCGAGCGCATCCGCCAGGCCGGGGGCAGCGCCGAGTCGGCAGATGGACAAGTGGTCGTCACCCTGAGCAAGACCGCTGCGGGCGGGACACCATGAGCGAGCGTCGAGACCTCCCGTCGATCGCATTGAACGGCCGCCAAGCCCTGAAGGCGGCCTGGGCGGCCCGCACCGGGCGCGAGCGTCAGGCGCTGGCGCTGGCCGGTGCGGTAGTCGTTGGCTATCTGCTGTGGGCCGTTGCCTTGGCCCCGGCCTTGGGTACGCTGCACCGGGCACCGGCCCAGCGGGTGGTGCTCGAACGACAGATGCAACAGATGCAGGCGCTCGCTGCCGAAGCACAGGCGCTGCGGGCGACTCCGCCACTGGCGCCCGCGCAAGCGCAGGCGTTGTTGAACACCGCCGTCACGCGGCTGGGCGGCGACAAGGCCCGGCTGATGCTGCAGGGCGACCGCGCAGTCTTGACGCTCAATGGCCTGGACGGCACGCAACTGGCCCTCTGGCTGGCCGAGGTCCGCGCCGCGGCCCGGGTGCGGGTGATCGAGGCCCAGCTCAACCGCAACCCGCAAGGCGGCTACACCGGCAGTGTGGTGCTGGCGTTTGCCGGTCAGCGGTGAGGCCAACATGTTGAGGCGACGCCGCACCTCCGAGGACGACGAGCAACGCTGGAGGCGTGCCCAACGAGCCGGCCGCCGGTGGGCCTGGGCAGGCATCGCCGTGGGCGCCATGCTGGGAATCGCGCGGTTTGCCCCCGCGCAGTGGCTGGCTGACGCCGTGCATCAGGCGACCGGTCAACGGGTGATACTGGCCGAAGCACGCGGCAGCATCTGGAACGGTGACGCTGTCCTGGTCCTGGGCGGCGGCCCAGGCAGCCGGGATGCGTCGGCCCTGCCAGGACGCCTGTACTGGCGCCTGACACCCAACTGGAGCGGCTTGAAGATCACCGCCATTCATGCCTGCTGCCTCCATGGGCAATTGCACCTGCAGTTGCGTCCGGGCTGGCGCTCACTTCGGCTGGAGGTACCGCCGCGGCCCCAGGGCCTGGGCCACTGGCCCGCGCGCTGGATTGCTGGCCTGGGCACCCCCTGGAATACGCTGCAGCTCGACGGCCGGATGGAAGTGTCCACGCCAGGGCTGCAAGTGCATTGGGTCCAGGGTCGCGTGCGGCTGGACGGCGAACTGGGGCTCGCCTTGCACGATGTGTCGTCGCGGCTTTCCCCCATCGTGCCGCTGGGCAGCTACCAGGTCGTCGTCCGCGGCCAGACCGACGGCGGAGAAACCGCCGCCGTGGTGCTGACCACGATGCACGGACCCCTGCGCCTGGCCGGCACGGGCCAATGGTCGGGTGCCCGCCTGCGCTTTCGCGGCGAGGCCCAGGCCAGCCCCGCCGAAGCCGCGGCCCTGGCCAGCCTGCTCAACATCATCGGTCGGCGCCAGGGCGCGTCAACCGTCATTTCGATCGGATGACCATGCGCAAGCCCTCCCCCACTTCCGTGCGGCTGTACGCGGCCTGCATCGCGGCGAGCCTTTTGCCGGCACCTGCACCGACCGCAGCCGCGGCACCCCTTGCGCCGCAGCCGGAAACGTCGGTTCCGCGCATCCGCCAGGGCGCCCCGGTGACGCTCAACTTCGTGAACGCCGATGTCGAGGCCGTCACCCGAGCCATCTCGGCGCTCATCGACCAACCCATCCTGGTCGACCCGCGCGTCAAGGGCACGATCACGGTCTACAGCGAGCAGCCGATCCCGGTGCGCGAGGCCTACTACAGCTACCTCGCCGCGCTGCGCGGCCTGGGCTTCGCCCTGGTGGACAACAACGGCTTGCTCAAGGTGGTGCCCGAAGCTGAGGCCAAGCTGCAGGCCGGCACGGTATCGGTAGGCACCGTGCAGACGCGCGGCGATCAGGTCATCACCCAGGTTTTCCGGTTGAACCACGAGAACCCCAACAACCTCGTGGCCGTGCTGCGGCCCCTGATCAGCCCGAACAACACCATCAACGCCAACGCCGGCAACGGCACGCTGGTGATCACCGACTATGCCGACAACCTGGCGCGCATCGGGCGCATCATCGCGGCGCTGGACCAGCCTGCAGCCGCCGAGGTGGAAGTGATTGCGCTGCAGCACGCCGTGGCCGCCGACATCGCCGCGCTGTTGCAAAAGCTCGGCGAGGGGTCGGCAGCGGCCGTACCGGGCCCGCAAGCCACCGGCACGGGTACCAGCGTGATCGTCGACGCGCGCAGCAACTCGTTGATCGTGCGCACTGGCAGCGCCCTGCGCCTGGCCAACCTGCGCAAGCTGATCGCCCAACTCGACCGGCCCGGCGCCGGCCCGGCGGGCGACATCCATGTCGTACACCTGAAGAACGCGGATGCAGCCAAGCTGGCCACCGTGCTGCGGGCGGCGTTTGGCGCCGCTGCTGCAACCGGTGGCTCCAGTGGCTCGACGGCTGGCCTGACCTCGTCGAGGCCGCTGACGGCATCGACCACGACAACGGCAACCTCCGGTGCCACGGCCAGCACGGCCAGCACGGCCGCCACTGCGCCTGTGGCCGCTGCGGCCGAGCCCTCGACTGGCGGCTTCGTGCAGGCTGATGCTGCCACCAACTCGCTGGTGATCACCGCGCCCGAGCCCTTGTATCGCCAGATGCTCAAGGTGATCGACCAACTCGACTCTCGCCGCGCACAGGTCTACATCGAGAGCATGATCGTCGAAGTCGCCGGTGGCGATGCCGCCGACTTCGGCTTCCAGTGGCTGGGCATCCTCGGCGCTGACGGCAACCGCTCGATCCAGGCGGCCCAGAACCTGCCCAGCAGCGCCTCCCCCGGCATCATCAGCATCAACTCGGACCTGGCCCAGGGAACGCTCAACCTCGGCGAGGGCCTGAACGTCGGCCTGGTGCGCACGCTCAACGGAGTGACATCGCTGACCGCCATCCTGCGCATGCTGCAAAGCCAGTCACAGACCAACGTCGTGTCCACGCCGAACCTTATCACGCTGGACAACGAAGAGGCCAAGATCGTCGTGGGCGAAAACGTGCCCTTCATCACCGGGCAGTTCACGAGCACCGGCACTTCCACGACCAATCCGTTCCAGACCATCGAGCGCAAGGACGTGGGCATCACGTTGCGCATCAGGCCCCAGATCGGCGAAGGCGGCGCGATCCGCATGCAGATCTACCAGGAACAGAGCAGCGTCAAGAGCGACACCGCTGCCGGCACGAGCAATGCCGGGCCCTCCACCACCAAACGCTCGATCGAAGGGACCGTGACCGTGGACGATGGTCAGATCCTGGTGCTCGGCGGCCTGATCGAAGACAACTACACGACCACACGCAGCAAGGTGCCGCTGCTCGGCGACCTGCCCCTGGTGGGCGGTCTGTTCCGCAGCGAAAGCCGCACCCGCAAACGCACCAATCTCATGGTGTTCCTGCGGCCGGTCGTCATGCGCGATGCCGCGAGCACGGCCCGCTTCTCGCTGGACCGCTACGACCAGATCCGTGCACGCCAAGGCGCCACGCAGCCCAGTCCCAGCCTGCTGCTGCAGGTGGACCGCGCGCCGGTGCTGCCGCCCACGCCCGAGGCCAGCCGGCCGATACCCACCGCGCCGCTCGATGCGGCGCCTGCGGTCCCCACTGCGCCTGCGGCGGGCGCTGGCAGCGCGCCGGCACGCTGAGGCATGGAGTCCTGAACATGGCAGCCCGCCATCCCCTGCCATACACGTGGGCCAAGGCGCACACGCTGCTGCTCGAGGACTCCGACGGCCAGCGTGTGCTCTGGGCGTCGGAGTCGACGGCAGCCTCGGCACTGGCCGAAGTCGTGCGCACCCACGGCGTGGATCGCTTCGAACTCCAGGATGCAGCAACGCTGTCCGAACGCATCGCGGTGGCCTATGCGGGCGGGGAGTCCAGCGCTGCAGTGGTGATCGGCGAGGTCGAGAGTGCGGTCGACCTGTCCCGGTTGCTGCAGGACCTCCCCGCTGTGGAAGATCTGCTCGAAGCGGCCAACGACGCCCCCATCATCCGCATGCTCAACGCGTTGCTCACCCAGGCAGCCAAGGACGGCGCGAGCGACATACATATCGAGCCCTACGAGCGCGCGAGCGCCGTGCGTTTTCGCATCGACGGCACGTTGCGCGAGGTTGTGCAGCCCAACAAGGCCCTGCACGCGGCGCTCATCTCGCGACTGAAGATCATGGCCGAGCTCGACATCGCCGAGAAGCGCCTTCCCCAGGACGGGCGCATCTCGCTGCGCATCGGCGGGCGGGCGGTCGATGTGCGTGTGTCCACCCTGCCCTCGGCCCACGGCGAACGGGCGGTGCTGCGTCTGCTCGACAAGACCGAGTCGCGATTCACGCTCGAGGCGCTGGGCATGAGCGGCCAGGTCCTGGCAGCATTCGACCGCCTGGTCCACCAACCGCATGGCATCGTGCTGGTCACCGGCCCGACCGGCTCCGGCAAGACCACCACCTTGTACGCCAGCCTGGGACGTATCGACACCGCCGGCACCAACATCCTCACGGTCGAAGATCCGGTGGAGTACGAGCTCCCCGGCATCGGCCAGACCCAGGTGAACCCGAAGATCGATCTCACCTTCGCGAAGGCGCTGCGCGCGATCCTGCGCCAGGACCCGGACGTGATCATGATCGGCGAGATCCGCGACTTCGAGACCGCGCAGATCGCGATCCAGGCCTCGCTCACAGGTCACCTCGTGCTGGCCACGCTGCACACGAACGATGCGCCCAGTGCGGTGACCCGGCTGATCGACATGGGCGTGGAGCCCTTCCTGCTCAGCAGCTCGCTGCTGGGGGTGCAGGCACAGCGGCTGGTGCGCAAGTTGTGCCCGTCGTGCCGGCGGCTCGATGATGCTGGCCGCTGGCATCCGGTGGGCTGCGCCGAATGCGGTCACACCGGATACAAGGGCCGCACGGGTGTCTACGAACTGATGGTGGCCGACGACGCGATGCGCTCACTGATCCACAACCGCGCGCCCGAGAGCGCCTTGCTGCAGGCGGCACGCGCGGCCGGCTACACCCCGATGCGCGAGGACGGTGAACGCCTGGTGGCCGAGGGCATCACTTCCGCGGAGGAAGTGTTGCGGGTCACCCGCGAGTAATCGCCGGCCGATCTGTCGCGCACTGGTCACCCATGCCCGCCTACAAGTACGACGCGCTCGACAGCGACGGCAAGTCGAAGACCGGCATCGTCGAGGCCGAGAACGCCCGTGCCGCACGCAGCCTGCTGCGCAGCCAGACCTTGGTGCCCCTGGCGGTCGAGCCAGTGGCGGCCGCCGTGACGACCGGCACGAGCAGCCGCTTCGCGCGTCGCGCGTACACCGTCACGTCGCTCACGGTCTGGACCCGTCAACTGGCGGGCCTGGTGGGAGCCGGCCTGCCACTGGAGCGGGCCCTGACGGTGCTGACCGACGAGGCCGAGGATCCACAGCAGCGCAACCTGGTCGCCCACTTGCGCGCCGAGGTCAACGCCGGCTCGCCGTTCGCGCGTGCGCTGGCCAGTGCGCCGCGCGAGTTCGACGAGGTCTACCGTGCCGTGGTGGCCGCAGGCGAGCAAAGCGGCGCCCTGGGGGCGGTGCTCGAGCGGCTGGCCACCGACCTGGAGGAGCGCCAGGAGCTGCGTGCCCGCCTGCTGGGGGCCGCACTGTATCCGGCGATCGTCTCCCTGATCGCGGTGGTGATCGTCACTTTCCTGGTCACGTATGTGGTGCCGCAGGTCGCCAGTGTCTTCACCAGCCAGAAGCGCGCGTTGCCGCTGCTGACAGTGTTGATGCTCGGCTTCAGCGCGTTCGTCCGGCAGTGGGGTTGGGCCGTGCTGCTGGCTGCGGCCGGTGGCCTGGGCGCGCTCGGGCTGGCCCTGCGCCAGCCAGCGCTTCGTGAGCGCTTCGATGCCGCATGGTTGCGCCTGCCATTGGTAGGCAAGCTCGCGCGCGGCTATAACGCGGCGCGGTTCGCCGGAACGCTGGCCATGCTGGCCAATGCCGGGGTCCCCATCCTGAAGGCGCTGCAGGCGGCCGCTGAGACCCTGGGCAATCGGGCCCTGCGCGCCGACGCCCTCGACGCCCTGGTACAGGTGCGCGAGGGTGCCCCGCTGGCATCGGCGCTGGCTGCTCGCAAGCGCTTCCCGGGCCTGCTGGCGATGTTTGCCCGTCTGGGCGAGCAGACCGGCCAGTTGCCGCAAATGCTCGATCGGGCGGCACGCCAACTGGCCGCCGAGGTCCAGCGCCGGGCGATGGCACTGGCCACGCTGCTCGAGCCCCTGCTCATCGTGGCCATGGGAGCAGTCGTCATGCTGATCGTGCTGGCTGTGCTGCTGCCCATCATCCAGCTCAATACCTGGGTGCGTTAGCACCAGCCGTTGGGATCGCCGCGCCTGCCGCAAGCGTGCGCCCGACTCGGGCGAGCAGGTCGGCGCGCGCAAACGGCTTGTCCATGCTGTCGCAGCCGGCCTGGTCGAGGAACTGGCGAGCACCGGGCGACAAGGTGTCGCCTGTGACGAACAGCATGCGCCTGGCCAGCTCAGGCTGGCGCTCGCGCACTTCGCGCCACAGCGCCGCACCATCCATATCGGGCATGCGCAAGTCGCTCACCACGGCATCGAATCGGGCCATGTCCAACAGTTCCAGGGCCACCGCGCCCGACTCCGCCGTCGCGACCTCGTACCCGGCCGACTCGAGCATGTCGCGCATGAGTTGCGCGATCTCGGGCTCGTCGTCGACCACGAGCACCCGTGCCAGCGCCGGCGCCTCCTGAGTCAGCGGGCTGCCGATGGTTGGCGCGGGCGGCTCGGCCGGCGCCGCCAAGGGCAGGCTCAGCCGGAAACAGGCCCCACCCCGAGCTGCGGGGGCTTCGAGCTGCAGGTCGCCGCCGTGGGCCTGCGCAATCGAACGCGACACCGACAGGCCCAGGCCCGTGCCCATGCCTTCGGACTTGGTGGTGAAGAAGGGATCGAACAAGCGCTCGCGCGCCGCTGGCGGCACGCCTGGCCCGTTGTCACGCACACGCAGCCACACCCGGGCCGGCCGATGCGGCCGCGACGCCTCGACGCCAGTGGTGATCCACACGCGCCGCGGCGGCTCCACGGCGGCCAGGGCCTGTTGGGCATTGACCAGCAGATTCAGCACGATCTGGCCGATCTGGTCGCCATCGGCCTGCACCTGCGGCAGACCGGGGGCCAGTTCGAGCACAATCTCCACGCCGTGGCTGCGAAACGTGTAGCCCAGCATGTCGACCGCTGCCCGCACCAATTCATTGAGCTGCACGGGCCGATGCTGGGGCGACTTGCTGCGAGCCATGTTCAGGAAGGTGCGCACGATGCGGCCGCACCGCTCGGCGGCCTCGCGAATCCGGGTGGCGTCGGCGCGCAGATGGGCATCCTGCAGCTTCTCCTCGAGCAGCCCGGCGCGACCCATCACCACCGCCAGCGGATTGTTGAGTTCGTGCGCCACGCCAGCCAGAAGGCCACCCATGGCACTGAGCTTCTCGCTCTGGCGCAACGCCTCGCGCTGCCGCTCGATCTCGTGCTGGGCCTGCTGGCGCTCACTCAAATCGACCATCGACGCCGAGAAGTGGACCTCGCCATCGTGTTCGGTGCGCCAGAGCACGAGCTCGACCGGGAACGTGTGTCCATCTGATCGCAGTCCGACGAGCTCGACGCGCTCGCCAAGATAGCGTTCATGGTGGCCGGCCACGAGCTTGAGCAGGTTCGCCACATAGCCCACGCGCAGGTTCTCGGCGAAGAGCAGGCCTGCCGACTGACCGATGACCTCGTCGCGGCGCCGACCGAACATCGCTTCGGCCGCCCGGTTGAATTCGACGATCCGCCCGTGCGCATCGGTCGCGACGATGGCGGCCAGCGCACCGTCCACGATCGCCGCGGTGAACGCCTCGCGGCGATCCTCCAAGTGGCGGATATCGCGAAAACGACGCGAGACCCGCCACTGGCCAACCAGGAACGCGGCCACCAGCGCCGCCGCCAGCAGCGCGTTTGGCGCCAGTCCAACGAGAACCTCGGCCCAAACGGAAGACACAGGTACGGCGGCGAGCGTGGACCACGGCGAATCCGGATGGTGCCCGGCCGCCACCAGCCAGCCGGCATCCCGAAGCAGGCGGCCCGGTGCGCGCAGGGCCTGCTGCGCCAGCGCGACAGGCAGCCCGGCCGGCAGATGGTCAGCCAGCCCCGATCGCAGCGCCTCGCGACTTCGGCCGGGGGTCCACGACTGCCCCGCCGTCGGCAGCAGGGGCGACAGGGCATCGGCCAGCACGTAGCGCTCGTCGCCGACGATCCACCAGCGTCCCGCCTCGCTGCCGGCCCACGCCTGCACCCGCTGCTGCAAGGCATCGAGCCGGAAGTCGACCGATATCTCGCCGACGAACCCGCCGTCGACCAGCAGCATCGCGCCGTGCGACACCACCAGCTGGCCATGCAGCTGGCTGACATCCGGTGCGCCCCACCAGGTGGTGCGCGGAGCATGGCGCTCGAGCCACTGACGGCTCGAGGCACTGGCCCGCTCGCGAACTGCGGCCATGGCGGTCAGGCCGGGCGTGCCCATTGCCTGCACGATCCGGTCTGTGCTGATCCACGGGTAACCGAAGGAGGCGTTGGTGCCCACGGCCGCAAACCACGTCGCCTCGAAACCCGGCGCACGCTGGTGCGCCACGCGCGCATGCTCGACGAACGCGGCCGCCCGGTGCAGCCATAGCGCGGGCGGCGCGCCACCATCCGGCTGCGCCCACCACACCTGGCCGTAGCGCGCCCGGGCACTGCCGGGCGCGCCGTCAAGCGTCCATCCGTCACCGTTCGTGCCCTGCCGTCGCCGACCCAGGGCCAGCGACAGCGCCGGCCCTGCATCAGGTGGCTCGTGCCAACGTTGCAACATCAGTTCGCGCAGGTCGTGCACATGATCGGTTGCCGGTCGCGCCAACTGCGCCAGCTCGAGCGCGCGCTGGTCCAGGCGCGCCAGGAGACCCTGCTCGGACTCGTGCAAGCCCTGCCGGTACTGGGCCGCCGTGAGCACGCCCAGCAGCGCGAATACCGGCACGGACAAGGTCCACAGCAATCGCCGCGCCGCCTGGTGCAACGACTGCTCGGTGGGCTCGGCACGCAGCCGCCCGGGCGCAGCCTCGCCCGGCTGATGCGCAGGCCCCGTCATGCGAGTACCGTGGCGACGGCCGATACCAGATCAGCCTTGCTGAAGGGCTTGTCCAGTCGCTGGCAGCCGGAATCCGCCAGGAACTGCTGGCTGGTGTCAGACAGGGTGTCGCCGGTGATGAACAGCATGCGCCGGCCCAGGGCGGGATGGGACTGGCTGACGCGCTGCCACAGCTGCGCGCCGTCCATGTCGGGCATGCGCAGGTCGCTCACGATGGCATCGAAGCGGGCCGTGTCCAGCAACTCCAGCGCCACGGCTGCCGACTCGGCCACCGCCACTTCGTGACCCACGGTCTCGAGCATGTCGCGCATGAGTTCGGCCACTTGGGGCTCGTCGTCGACGACGAGCACACGCGCCTGCGCCGCACCGGTGCCTTCTTCGGTCAGGTGCATTGCGGCGGTCTCAGGCCCCGCCTCGCCGGACAGCGGCAGGCTGAGGCGGAAGCACGCGCCGCCCAGGGGTCGCACCGACTCGAGCGTCAGGCTGCCACCGTGGTCGCGCACCAGCGAGCGCGACATCGCCAGCCCGATGCCGGTTCCGGCATCGCTGGTCTTGGTGGTGAAGTACGGCTCGAAGATGCGTGCGGCCGCCTGCTCGTCCACGCCAGGGCCGCTGTCGGCCACGCGCAACCAGACCCGCGGCTGCCGACCAGCTCGCATCGGCTCCATGCCGGTGCTCAGACGGACCTTGCGCTGGCCTCGGTGCGCCATCAGCGCCTGCTGGGCATTGATCAGCAGGTTCAGCACCACCTGCCCGATCTGGTCGGCATCGGCATTCACTTGCGGCAGGTCATCGGCCAACTGCAGTTCGAGCTCGATGCCGTTGCTGCGCCAGGTGTAGGCCAACATTTCGGCGGCGGCGCGCACCATGTCGTTGAACGCCACCGGCGCACGCTGCGTGGGGCGGCTGCGCGCCATGTTGAGGAACGTGCGCACGATGCGACCGCAGCGCTCGGCGGCATCGCGGATGCGCTGGGCATCGGCATGCAGATCGAGGTAGGCGGCGGCCTTTTCCTCCAGCAACGCCGCACGCCCCTGAACAATGGCCAACGGGTTGTTCAACTCGTGCGCCACGCCAGCGAGCAGCCCGCCCATCGCACTGAGCTTCTCGGCTTGCCTCAACGCCTCGCGCTGGCGTTCGATCTCCATGGCCGCCCGGCGCCTCTCCGACAGGTCGACCAGCGACGCCGTGAACAGCGCTGCCCCCGCCACATCGGCACGCCACAGCAACATCTCGACCGGGAACTCGCTGCCATCGCTGCGCAGCGCACTCATCTCGACTCGGCGGCCGAGCAGCTTCGTGGGGCCACCGGCAGCAGCCCGGCGCAGGCCGGCATCATGGGCCGCTCGGTGCCGCGGGGGCACGATGACTTCCGATGCGGGTTTGCCCAGCACGGACGCACGACGGTGCCCGAACATGACCTCTGCGGCAGGGTTGAACTCGACGATCCGACCTTGCGCATCGGTGGCCACCAGCGCAGCCAGCGCGTGATCGACGATGGCCGACTTCAGCGCCTCGCTGCGCCGCTCGGCCGCACGCGCAGCACGCTGGTCATCGATGGTGCGGGTCACCACCCGGGCCCACGGCCGCCACCGAGCGGGCAGGTCGGGCTCTGGCGTGGCCGGGTCTACGGACTTGTCATGCAAGTAGCCCATCACGCCCAGCGCGGGCTCGATCAACCGCCTGCGCAGCAACGACTGTGCCTGCAGGAACAGCCCGAACAGGCCGAGCGCCATCAGCGCAAACGGCAACAGCCCCGGCAAGGCCTGCGCCAGCAGCGCCGCGTCGGTGCGTGCCACAACCAGCGTCCAGGGCGCATCGGGCGTGTCGATCACCACCGCACGCGATCCGCCGTACCCGACTGCCCGCCCACCGGCCTGGCGCATCGACGCCAGGTCGGCGCCCTGCAACGGCGGCCCGGAGCCGCGGTCCTCGTGCGCCGCAAGCAACTCGCCGCGTGCCGAGAGCACCCACCAGGGCGCCGCCGTCTGGCCCTTCAGGGCAGTCGCCGCCGCCCGCGCGATGGCCTCGAGCCGAATGCGAGCCGACACCACGCCGCGGAACTCGTCACCGTCGTACACCGGCACGGCATGCTCGATCTGGGGCGATTCACCCGTGCTGGATGTTCGGATGGCCGTCCAGTAGGTGGCGCGTTGCGGGTTTGCCTGTGGACGACCCGCCGCAAAGGCCTCGTCGGCCATCAGCCGGGCGAGCAGCTCAGCCGCAGTGCTCGCCCGCCAGCGCTCGAGCAAGGCCGAGCTGGGCTCGAACGGATAGGCGGCCACCCAGCGCTCAGGCCATGCCACCCAGCGCGAGCCAGCCAGCTCGGGATGGCGCGCATGCGCGACTTCGGCCACGCGGCCGAGCACCTGGGATGCAGCCAACGCGTCGGGCCCGGGCGCTTCGGGTCGCGACCACACCCACTGCGCACTACCCGCGTGCAGCAGCGGCGGCAAGGCATCCAGCACATAGCCATCGAACCCGGCACCGCTCGCGGGGCGCTGCTGCAGGGCCTGGAGCAGTGCCGCATCGGGCGCGCCGGCGGCGCCTGGCGCCAGGGTGCGCTCGGCCTGCCACCGCAGATCGGCCACGTGCTCGCTCACCGTACGCGCCAGCGACTGCAGCGACGCTGCCTGCTGCGCCGCCTGTCGCTCCAGATCGGCGACGGCGGCACCGCGCGCCTGCCACAGCTGCCACGCAGCCAGCACCAGCAGCAACAGCAGCAAGGGCGCCACGATCAGCGCCAGTTGCTGCCGATAGCGCCGCACCAGCCCTTCGGCCGGTATGTCGGGCGACAGGCGATAGCGGCCGGTTTCGTCGAGCCGTGCCGGTGGGCGGCCAGCGTCGGCCGGCGGGTCCATCAGTGCGTTCCGGGCACGAACACGTATCCCACGTTGCGGACCGTCTTCAGCACTTCGGGCTTGTCGGGGTTGCGTTCGATCTTGCGGCGCAGCCGCATGATGCGCAAGTCGATCGAGCGATCGAAGACGTCCCAGCCCCGGTTGTGGGCCTGCTCCATGATCTGGTCGCGGTTGAGGGGCCGGTTCGGGTGACGCGCGAACAGCGCCAGCAGATCGAACTCCGCCGCCGTGATGGCGATCTCCTGGGCATCAGCGCCGAACAGGCGGCGCTCGTCCAGATCGAGCACGCAGGCGCCGAAGGCGATCCGGTGGCCCTGGTCGGCTGCGCTCGCCGGTGCTGCTGCGGTGGGCACGGCGTCGACAGTCGCGGCGACGCTGCCGATGCGCCTCAGCAGCGAACGGACCCGGGCCAGCAGCTCGCGTGTCTCGAACGGCTTGGGCACGTAGTCGTCGGCGCCGAGTTCGAGGCCGACGATGCGATCGATCGCCTCGCCGGCGGTCGTGAGCATCACCAGACCGACCCGCGGATGGGTATCGCGCAGCCAGCGCGCGAGCGACAGCCCGTTCTCGCCGGGCATATTGACATCGAGGATGGCCACATCGGGCAGGCGCTGGCCCAGCATTTCGCGGGCCGCGGCAGAGTGCGGCGCGGCACGTACCTCGAAACCATGCCGGCTGAAATACTCCACCAGCAGCGACCGCAACTCGGACTCGTCATCCACCACCAGCAACTGGGGCGGGGTGTCGGCTTGGCGCATCGGTCCATCCCCCAGGGCCGCCACGGACCCGGCGGGATGATAGCCATCGGCGGCAGCATGCAACAGGTTGGTCATGAAGGTCATGGTCGGCGAGCTCGGTTTCACTGGCGCTGCACGAAGGCGGCATCCAGGTTTCAAATGTTTCAGGGCGCGCGCGGGCCCGCGGGCGCGGTAACGCCGGCCATGCGGGTTCAGGTGGCGCGGCGCCCGCCGGCTTGGTTTCAGGCCCGGCAGCCCCGCCAAGTTGCAGGCCGAGCGCGCGTCATGCCCAGCGCGACGCTGCCGGCCAGGCTGCCAGCAGCGCCAGGGCCACCGTTGCTGCGTACCAGCCGATCGCGCGAAGTGACCGGCGCGCCTTCGGTTCGGAACCGGTTGGCGCAAACCGAACGACACCGGGCGCCATTGGGAGATCTTCGGCGAACGCCTCGCTGCGGTACATCCAGGAGGGGTCGCTGCACAGGTGGGCGGTCGATCGGGACATGGCTGGCTCCGGCAGTCGTGGGCGGTTCACATGGCCACCCTGGAATGAAGTCTCGCCAATGTCCGTTTCAGCCATGCTGCACCGCACGCAACCAAGGGTATCGTTTGTTGCGCACATCCCACGCGTGACGTGTGCCACGCGGCAGCACCCAGCATGCAACAGCCCACGGAACCCGGCGCTTTTCGGGCGGTCGCACCAGGGCCGGCCTTGCTGCAATACGAGTGCCGAGATCGTGGAGGTCCGTCATGTCCACTTCGTCGCCCCCCCTCACCGGCACCGATCTGGTGCCCGTGGCCAGCGCCGCCCGCGGCGGCATTCCGATCGCCAACCTGCGGTCGGTCTACCGTTGCGAGGACGTCGAGCGCCGACTCAACCGCCTGCCGAACAAGGAACACGAGAGCCTGCGCAACACCTACGAGCGCATGCTCGAGAAGGGGCCGCAGCGCTTCCAGGTCAAGCCTTCGGGCGTACCGGCGATGGATCACCTCTACGACGAGCTGCCCAACTTCCATGAGGCACTGGACGACATCCGGCGCCAGCTGGCGCTGTGCCACGACAGCCGCGACGCACTCGAGATCACGCCCATGCTCCTGCTGGGCCCGCCCGGCGTGGGCAAGACCCACTTCGCGCGGGAAGTCGCCCAGTTGCTGGGCACCGGCATGGGCTTCGTCTCGATGAGCTCGCTCACCGCCGGCTGGGTGCTCAGTGGTGCGTCGTCCCAATGGAAGGGCGCGCGGCCGGGCAAGGTGTTCGAGACGCTGGTCGAAGGCCAGTATGCCAACCCGGTGATGGTGGTCGACGAGATCGACAAGGCCCGCGGCGAGCACGCCTACGACCCGCTGGGTGCGCTGTACAGCCTGCTCGAACACGAGACCGCCGGCACCTTCATCGACGAGTTCGCCGAGGTCGCCGTCGACGCCAGCCAGGTCATCTGGGTGGCCACGGCCAATGACGAGCGCTCCATACCCGAGCCCATCCTGAACCGGGTGAACGTGTACGAAGTGCGCATGCCCGACCGCGACGCGGCGCGCACGATCGCTCGGCGTCTGTACGACGGCATCCGCGGCCAGCACGACTGGGGCCGGCGCTTCGAGCCCGAGCCAGCAGAATCGGTACTCGCGTGC
>Ga0154020_10000303_pt1 | contig 59127 bp, 44 predicted proteins | sample Klosneuvirus_201_FD_109709 | JGI IMG/M metagenome (GOLD analysis project Ga0154020, IMG submission 109709) | Active sludge microbial communities from wastewater, Klosterneuburg, Austria - Klosneuvirus_20160825_MG | ecosystem: Engineered > WWTP > Aerobic digester > Activated sludge | place... | reverse complement strand
TCCCGATGTATGACGCCGCGGTTGTGGGCGTGCTCGATTCCGTGACAGACCTGGACCAAGATGCCGAGCGCTCGCTCGACGGGGAGGTTGCCTGCTGGACTGTCGTGGATGACCTGATGCAGCGTCTTGCCGCTCACAAACTCCATCACCAAATAGGGCAGGCCGGTGGTGTCGTCGTGGCCGAAGTCGTAGAGGTACACAATGTTCGGATGGTCGACGGCGCTACAGGTCTTGGCCTCGCGGAAGAAGCGTAGCAGCGACCGCTCGTCCCACAGCAGCTCCCGCTTGAGGAGCTTGACCGCCATCTCGCGCTCGAGCGCCTTGTGTACCGCCCGATAGACCAGGCCCGTCGCTCCCGAACCAATGTACTCGGTGAGCACAAACCGCCGCGCCACCGTCCGCCCGAGGAGTTGATCGCGCCCGAACGCCGGCTTGGACTCGACGGCAGTCGTCTCACCAGGGTCACCAAGCTGACAGCCATCAGTGCGGCAGTACAGCACCTTGACCGGATAGGTCCTGCCACACTCGGGACACTTGCGAACACGCTCTGCGGTCATGGTTGTTAGGCCTGCCCCCAGCCCCAGGAACAGCGATCCCCCCGGATCAAATGGCGAGGTTAGCCCTCGATCTTGCCTCGATTCGCAGCAAAGTGGACCCCCCTTGCTGAAGGTTTTGTAGCTTTCCCGCGAAATCACTCACCAATTCACTCAGCTTTGCCTACCCACAAGCTGTGTTACACAGGGGCGATGAAATGGCTTCCGCGGATGGCCTGGACGGTGGTCGTCGCCGCTGCGCTGTGGATGATCTTTGGCAATACCTTCTTGCCGATGAACGACGCGCCGAGTCACATCGCCAACGCCGTCATCGCGCACAAGCTGCGGGCCGGGGACTCCTTTTTTGCGGCGCACTATCACTTCGAGCTGATTCCGGTGCCGTACTGGGCGACGGCGCTGCTGCTGGTGGCAGGACTCCCAATCGTTTCGCCGCTGCTGCTATGGAAGCTCCTCATCTCGCTGTATGCGGTGCTACTGCCGCTGTCCTGTCTTGTGCTGGCGCGTGCCGCCTCGGCCCCGGAACTCCATGCAGAGAAGTCGCTTCCGGACGCCGCGCCACTACTGCCATTGCTGACGCTGACGGTGTTTCACTGGGGCTACTGGATGGGAGAGTCGAACTATCTGCTCGGTCAGCCGGTGGCACTGTTGGCGCTGGCGCTGCTGCTGCGGAGTGAGCGCCTGCGTTCCGGCTCGTTCTTTGGCTTCGTCCTGCTCGCTGCGCTGTCCTACGTCTGCCATATTTACGCGCTTACGATGCTTCTTATTGGCGCAACGGCTTGGGCTCTGGTCGCCCTGCTGGCCCACCGTCTGCCGGAGCTGTCCTTTCGCAAGCTCCGTGCGCCTCATGTGATCGGTCTGCTCTGGATCTATGCGCTGTTTGCAGTCGCCGCCTACTTCGTGCTGTTTCATCACGGCACCGGCGCCAACCGCGGCTCGCTGGGATTCGATCTGTCGCCGCGCCGACTCGTACACATGCTGATCGATCCATTTGACTCGCCCGCGCCGCCACCGCGCTGGGTGCTCGGGCTGCTCTACCTTGCGGTGATCGCACTGTTTGGCTGGGCGCACCGTGCTACGCTCCAGACCCTGTTTCAGCAACGGCAGACAGAGAAGGAATCGGACCCTCTGTCGCGACTTCACCAGCTTGTGATGCTGCTCAATCCGGCGCTGCTGGTTCCTGGACTGACTCTGCTCTTTGCCGCCTATCTGGGACCGGTCGCCATCTTTGCTCCCGATGGTACCCAGAAAGAAGGAGAGATTGCGATCCGCTTTGTGCTGGGAGGATTCCTACTCCTGGCCATGTCGCTGCGCTGGCCCAAACTGACCCAGCTGCGCAGTCCGCGCGGAACTCTCCTGCTCGTGATGACTCTCTTTTCCGTGGTTCAGCTTGTCAGCATTCACCAGCTCCATCGCAGCATCGATGCCAAGCTCACGCGCATTGATCGCACGCTCCTCGCGCAGATTCCGACTCACAGTCGGCTGCTCCCGCTGCTGGATCTACCGACGGCAGAATGGACCGATTATTTGATTCACAGAGTCGGCAATTACGCAGTCCTGCGCGATTCCTACAGTCCGCACATCTTCGCGGTACGCGGCCAGCATCCACTCCGTCATCTGCCGTGGGGAGATCAGCGCGAGGTGGCCAATCTGAAGGTGACCGATGACGAGTGGCGCTTCTACGACTATGTCCTCTTGCAGCATGGCGACCGTCCGTTGCCTCCCGCACTCGCGGCTCATCTCGATCCAATCGCCCGCGAAGACGACTTCCTGCTGCTCCGCGTCCGCAAATAGAGGTTCGGGCCTGGTTTAGCGATCGACCATCTGTGACACGGTCTCCTTGACCAAGCGCTTGGTGAGTCGTGCCACTTCGACGAAGTCACGGGTGCGGACGGACTCGAAGAACGACCCATCCTGCATGTCCGTAAACAGGTCGCGATACATCGCCAAGACGCGCTCGCGATACGCTGGATCGATGTGCACTGCACGCTCGGCATAACGGTGGCAGTAGCGACACTTTTCGCAGTCCACATCCACGCAGGAGTGCTGTAGGAATCGATCGATAAAGCCATCGAGCTTGCGGTTGTCGAGATGGAGCGCGCTCTGTCCCTGCCGCGGATACAAAAGTCCCATCGCCTTTCCCAAGTCTTGCAGCTTGGGTACCTTGGCGACGTTCACTTGCGACGGCTTGAAGAAGTACTTGAGCGCCCGCCGCACCGAGTACGCCTCCTTCGCGGCCTCGGTCTTGTAGGCATCCTGCGGATAGTTGAACGGGAGGACCAGATCGAAGAAGTTCCCGTCGTAGCGCCGCTCTGAATACGCCTTCACACGAGTCAAAAGGACCTTGCTCGGCGTGTTGCGCTCCACAATCTTGAAGTTGTCAAACCCGAGCGCTTCGTAGTGGTGCAGATCCTCGGGTCTGATCCAGTTGGCTCGCACGTAGTTTACGGGCTCGCGCAGCCGATAATCGAGACAGAACAGCATGTGATAGTCGAGCGGCAGCGCCTCCTTCCGTCCCTTCTGGTGCAGCGATCCATGCGACAGACTCGCCGCATGCGTACCAGCAATCGCACAGTCCTGCCGACAGGAGTTGTTGACGATGAGTGACAGATCACAGCGGACAGCTTCCCGAATCGCACGCAGCGCAGAAAACTCGCGCGCAAACGCGGTCTCATTGAGCACGATGCAGTCCGCACCGTGGTCTTCCCAGAAGCGGGCCTTGCGAACAGAGTCGGTGAAGCGATGCGCACTGATCCGGACTTTGAACTGCGGATAACAGCGCTTGATCATCTGGAGCAGATAGATCTGTCCGACGGTGATGCTGTCTACTTTGATCTCGCTCAGCCAGTCGAGAGACTTGCGCAGCGCCCGCTGTCCCTCCCGCGTGTACTCCGCGTTGCCCATGCACATTGCATTGAGCAGATAGTTAAACTGGATGCCCTGCGCGTGAACCTTGCGCACGGTCTGTTCGACTTTTTTCTGATCGACCTGGGGCAGATAGAACGAGGGCCGACCGCCTCCCAAGTAGTCCTTGGACACCTTCCCATAGACCTCATAGACCGGGTATCCTTTCAATCCATCGATCAGCTCGTCATCGAAATTGCAGGCGACGCTAAGTCTCATGTCGGGAGTCTCCTTCTTCACTTGGCCCAAGCGGTCTGGGTCTTTTGGACGGTGTATGGGAGTGCGGTCAGACAGTGCTGAAGCCGGGCGATGACGTTGCGCTGGAGCTGCGCAAAGTCGGCCAGGTTGATCTGCTGTTCAGAGTCCGAGCGCGCCAGATCCGGATCGGGATGGACCTCGATCATGACGGCCTCTGCGCCCACCGCAAACGCGGCACTGGTCAGCTCGGTCAGGATGTCGCGACGTCCCGCAGCATGACTGACATCGACGATGACGGGCAGTCGACTCGCCTGCTGCGCCAGCGGAACGATGGACAGATCCAGCGTCCCACGGGTCTCCCGCGAGAACGTCCGAATCCCGCGCTCACACAGAATGATCCGATCGCTTCCCGCCAGTGCAATGTGCTCCGCCGCATGCAGCCACTCATCGAGCGTTGCGCTCAATCCGCGCTTCAGCAGAATGGGTCGCCCGGTCTGTCCCACTGCGCGCAGCAAATCGAAATTGTACATATTGCGCGCGCCGATCTGAATGATGTCCACGTAGCGCGCCACCAGCTCGGCGTTGCTCGGACTCGTGGCTTCACTGATCGAAACGAGCTTGTGACGACGACAGGTCTCCGAAAGCAGCCTCAGTCCTGGCTCTCCCAGACCCTGAAAGGTATACGGTGAAGTCCGCGGCTTAAACGCTCCGCCCCGAAACAGACGGACTCCCAGCGCGCTCAGACCGGAGGCAACCGTTTCCATCTGTTCGGCATTCTCGACCGCGCACGGACCCGCGATGTACTGTGGACCGCCACCCCCAATCACTTGATCGCGCACCGTCACCGAGATCTTGGGACCACTCACAGCCGCGACTTGTAGCTGCTGGCGAGCTTGACCATCTTGCAGATCCACGCTGGTATCGAAGATCTTCCGGAAGACACTCCGCACCGACGCATTGCTCATCGGTCCTTGGTTCTGCTCGGTAAGAAGATCGAGAAGCTGCGACTCCCGATATGGATCACTGGTCGGCAGATTGAGCCGCCGCTTTTCCTCTGCGACCTGCAGGACGCGCTCCGTCCGTTGATTGATCTGAGACAGGAGCTTGACACTGAGATCCGTAATCTCATCGCGCAGTCGTTGAATGGTTTCAGACACGTTGTTCCTCCAACGTCATCTCACCGTGATCGGACTCCGCACCACAAGATCCAAAGATCGCACGCCGCAAAGGCCAGCTGGCTGCGTGACTTCTGTCACAGAAAGGAGCCTCGGCGTTCGACTTGGCACTGCTTGGGAATGCAGTTTCGCTCTAACATCAGCACTGCCGCACCCGCGCAGCCCGACCACCCCAGCACAGGGTACGTCCGCAGCAATGTAAGCGTGCGCAATGGAACCTGGGCGAGCGTGCGCAAGATCCAAACTCGCACCAACCGGAATCCGTCTCAAATAAGAAATATTCTAAATGCCAGATTTTGCGAAATCACACACATCTGCGACGAACTAAATTATGTATTTTCATAGCCTAATTATTACTAGATCGTCACAATCCGGTGACAAGCTGATGACACACTTGGCGCAGACTCTGGGCATCCGAGGAGGTCCAGGGTGAGTCACAATCCACACGTTCTATTGACCAGCGTCGTTCGTCCTTTTGGGGGTCCAGGGGAAGGGGCATCGGTCGGCGCCGAGCTGTTTCATGCCCAGATCACACGCGCCCAACGGGGCTTTTCACTGCGACAAGTCATTCGAGTCTGGGGGCTCGATCTAATTGCTGAGAACCTGAATGCCCCAGCCGTGGTGCTGCACTATCCGTCGCTGAGAGAGCTTCGCGACGAGCTGCGCGCCCATCCTTATACGCACGTCGGGATCAACTTCGTGGTCGCCACCTTCCACAAGGTGCGCGCGATGGTGCGGTTGATTCGTCGTCATGCTCCGCAGGCCAAGATTGTCCTGGGCGGCTATGGAACGGTGCTTCCTGACGATGTCCTGCGCCCGTACGCCGACTACATCTGCCGCGAAGAGGGCGTGACGTTTATGCGCAGACTGCTTCAGGAAGACACCGCAGCACCGATTGTCTCTGCACACTCTCCTGTTCCGTCTACGGCAGTCTTAGGACATCAGCAGGGAACGGTGGTGGGGCATGTGGCGGCAGGTCTGGGCTGTGCCAACGGCTGTGATTTCTGCTGTACGTCTCACTTCTTCCGGCGCAAACACATTCGGCTCGTTCCGGACGGCTACGCGCTGTACGAAGCGATGATGGACACGCAAAAGAAGGCGGCGCGAGACGGACTCAAGATGGTGTCGTGGGCGATCATCGATGAAGACTTCTTTCTGTATCGCAAGCGTGCAGAGGAGTTTCTGGATGCTGTGCGCAAAGGAGGGAAGCCGCTGTCGCTGCTCGGCTTCGGAAGCATCAAGGGACTGTCGCAGTTTACCGCCGCAGAGATCGCTGAGATGGGCTTCGATCTGATCTGGACGGCGTTCGAGGGCAAGCAGTCCGGATACGAGAAACTGCAAGGTCGACCGATCGCCGAGCTGTATGCGGATCTTCGGAAACACGGAGTCGCAGTCCTCAGCTCGATGATCGTGGGCTTTCCTTATCAAGACGAAGCCCAGGTCTGGAAGGAGTTTGCCGAGCTGATGAGTCTGGAGCCGGCCCTCTGTCAGTTTCTGATCTACTTTGCTTTCCCTGGGACGCCGTTTTTTGAGCAAGTGACCCGCGAAAAGCGATTCCTTCCTCAGTACCAAGAACAGCCAGATCTTCGTCGCTGGGATGGCTTCTCTCTGCACCTGTCTCATCCGCACTTCACGCCGCAAGGACTCGAACAGCTGCAAGCCAATCTGTATCGTCAGGATTTCGAGCGGCTCGGCCCCAGTGTCTATCGGCTCGCGAGCGTCTGGCTACAAGGTGTAGAGAACTTGCAGAGCTCCCCAAGTCCACTTCTGCGAGCGCGGGCGCAGCGACTCCGGGGTCTGCTGGGTCCGGTACGGATGACGCTTGGTGCAGCGGCGCTGCTGCTCCGCTCCGAGGCAGCGCAGACCAGAGCCGCCTTGCTTCGGGAGGAGCTGAATCGCGTGCTTGGGAAGCCGCCACTGCTTCACCGGCTGGCCACGCCGCTGGTCGCAGCAAGCGGACTGCTGAGCGATGTTCTCGCGCAGACTGGACTCCTCCAGCAGCCGGGTCTGCTGCGGATCGAACATCGGGTGCAGACGAAGAACCAGACGCTGCCGCAGCCTTCGATCTTTGCGCTGCAAGGAAAAGGAAAGTCGATCTGGTCACGCTTGGGCGAAGATCTCGAGCAGCGCGCGCGGCCCTTCGTCCAGCGCATCATTCCTGATCTCGATCCCGCGGTTGCGCCCATTCCCTCTTGGGGAAAAGCAGTAGAGACCGGTGTTCCCCCGTCGTGGCCAGGCCCCTAATCGTGGATCAGCACGCCACCCTGAGCCGCCAGCTCGAGATGGCGCTGCTTGTCCTTGATCGCCTCTTCTGGCCAGTGTACGCCGCTGGCAATCCGACCCTGAAGCAGCTCATCGGCCTGGGCCGTCACTGCTGCGGCGATCGACGCCAGGGTATGGGGGTGCAGATAGCGCAGTCGCCACGACTTTCCACTCCGATCCACCGCCTCCACTTCCATTCCGATCGCGGCTCCCACCACGCGATCGATCAGCCGGATGAGTGGCAGCAGCAGCGCCACAAACGATGCCACCCGCTTGCGATTGCTGAGCCAGGGACGCAGCAGCCAACAAACCAAGCGAGTGGCGTGATTCCAAAGACCAGGGGAAGTACCAAAGCGAGCGACCACATGGGGAATGCGATAGGTCTCAAAGCAAGAGGTCACTTCCGGAAGCTCCAGATAGTAGACCGAGCGCGCTCCGACCGGCGCCAAGAAGGACACGCTGCGACCGCCGGTAAAGGCAGTCCGCTCGACACGATTTCCGTCGACAAACTCGGTGGCGGGAGTGGTTCCCAAGATAAACGTCGACGCCATCACCGCCGGCCCAGAGCCCCCGGATCCGGCGATGAAGTAGGAAAACTCGATCTTCTCTGCAGGCGCTCGCTCCGCCAAGAGTCCGGCCATCACATTCGACATTCCCGGAAAGATCCCACCGTTGACCAGCGCGGCGACTCCTTTTGCGGCAGCCTGCGCAGACAGAGCACGCGCTTTGCGGGCAAACACCAGATCATCGGCAATGTCGAGATACGGGACACCGCAGTCAATGGCCGCCGAAAGGACAGAGGGCTCTGCCCCTTGAAAGGGGCCCGCCGTGTGGAGCACCAGCCCGGCTCCCGACATCACCTGCCGCAGACCGCTCATATCGCTCAGCTCGACGGAAACAAAGTCTACTCGCGCTCCCAAGCGCTGCGCGATTCGCTGTCCGCGCGCGTCATCACGACCGGTGATCGTAATTCGCAGCTCGGGATCGTACGCCAGCAAGCGCTCTGCCACCGCACTGCCAATTCGCCCGCTACCACCGATGATGACAACTTTTTTCATGGAACTTAGGTTTACCATCGCGCGGATTCTGCCGCGCTTCAAGGGGTTCTATCAAAATTCGTACTTTTGCATGCCTCTTATTGCTTTGGGTGAGGTCAAAAGGAGAGACTTGTCGACATGAGCGAGACTGACACGCTGTCTACAGAGCACCGGCCCCTGTTGCACTGGCTCACCGAGCACCCCAAGCAGCTGTTGTGGCTGGGACTCCTGCTCTTGCTGGTTCTTGATCTGGGTCGTTCGATCTACGCCAGACTGGGATACCGCACTCCTGCAACTCCATTCTCCGGGGCTCCGTTTGACAGCGACTTTCCTTGGCCACCGGGATCGGGAATTGCGCCCGCAGCTTCCTCGGGTCAGCGGCTTTATGGTCGATTCTGCGCGTCCTGTCATGGACTGACTGGGAATGGTCTGGGACCGGCGGCAGGCAACATGACACCGCGACCGCGTGACTTTCGCTTGGCCTCCTTTAAGTACCAAACTACCCCGCGTGGCGTTGCTCCCAGCGACGAAGATCTGCGTCGGATCATCTCGCAAGGTCTACAAGCCAGCGCGATGCCACGCTTTGACGATCTGCTGAGCCCGCAGCAAATTCAGGACGTCGCGGAGTATGTGAAGACGTTCGCCGCCGCGCGATATCGGGAACCGCGGACGCCGCTGATCATTCCCGCCGAGCCGATGCCGACCCCGCAGCGCATCGCAGAAGGAGCAACGCTGTATCAAGCGAACTGTGCGGTCTGTCATGGTCAGGAGGGCCGAGGACTGGGAACGCGGACGACTCCCGAGAAGCAGACCTGGGGACCGCGCGACCTGAGCGCGCCGTGGACGTTTCGCGCCACTGTTTCCACCACAGATCTCTGGCTGCGCATGACGCAGGGAATCGAGCTGGGAGGAATGCCGGCGGCCAGTCAGCTTCCAGATGATGAACGCTGGAAGATCGCGCAGTATGTCTCCACCCTTGCCCGACCGGCGCCGTGGCAGCCAGGCGGAACGATCTCCGGACTGGGGCAGCAGAGCGATCCCGCGTCGCGCGGTGAGTATCTGGTCAAGACGCTGACGTGTACGTACTGCCACACCGAATCCGTGGTGCCGATGAACTACAACCCGGATCGATTTCTCGCGGGCGGCTCAGCCACTCGATCCTATCCCGATGGCACGGTGGTGAGTCCCAACATCACCGCCGATGTGCGGACCGGAATCGGTGGCTGGAGCGAGCGCCAGATCATTACTGCGCTGACGGAAGGCCGGACTCCGGCTCGTAGTCTGGATCTGTCTTTCAAGCAGTGGTTCTTTTATCAGTTCGATCCGCAGGATGCGCAGGCGATCGCAAAATTCCTACAGCGCGTTCCCCCCAAGCAACACCGGACTGCGCCGCCCCTTCGCTATGGCGTACTGGAGACCGCGGTGAGCAAGCTCCTGCGCCTACCCCTGATCACGCCACGAGAGCTGAAGATTCCCGTCCCGACCGGACCGTTTGCAGAGCCCTCCCCAGGACTGCTGCCTTATGACTGGCCGCAGCAGCTGCTCTGTCTTTTGCAACTTGTCACGACCGTTGGGCTTGCTTCTGCACTGACGCTGATCGCGTGGTGGCGCCACCAGCGCGGTGCGACGCTGCTCACGCGCAGAGCCGTTCGCACAGTCCTCCTCTTGTCTGCGAGTGCGCTCCTGCTCGGCGCTCTATACAAGCACTATGTCTTGATTCCGCGCGCGGCAATGAGTCGCTTTATGGATGAGGCCCTATGGAAGCCTCGCGCGGAGTCCTCAGCGTCGCAGGCGCTGCTCGACCGCGGTCGTTATCTCTACCGAGTCTCCTGCATGTTCTGTCATCAGGTGGACGGCGCCGGAGGTGATCGACTGAGTGATCCGTACGCAGGCGGCTTCACGGTCCGCAACATCAGTTCCCACAAAAGTTTGGGCATCGGCGGCTTTAGTGATCAGCAGCTCGCTCGGGTGATCCGCAGCGGCATCGCGCCCGATGGACAGCAGATCTTCTGGGGCTTCATGCCGTGGGATATGTTCTCGAACTTTGACGAGTCCGATCTGCGCGCGCTGATGGCGTATCTGAGAACGCTCCCGCCGATCGCAAAGCAAGCCGCTCCGCGTGAGCCACCGCGAGTCGATCATCCGCCGGAGATCACCTGGACAATCGACATGTCGCGAATCCTTGAGCGGATCTCGGCTTCGTTGCCAGGAAAAAAAGCGCCGTGACCGCCTTCTACCGATGCGCCGCGTGATGCTGCCTGTGATAGAGAATAGACTCACTGAGCATGAGGCGCTGCGCGGTCCCGCGGACTTCTTGGTGATACATCGGCGCGCTCATGAACTAGCGAAAAGCACTCACAAAACGACAAGGTGACGTGATGCGCGTCCTACTCATCTCTGCAAACCGTGAACAGCTTCCCGCTCCGGTCGTTCCACTTGGGCTGCTGCTGGTGGCTGCGAGCACTCGCTCCGCGCACGAGGTGGAGCTTCTCGATCTCTGTTTTGAGGAAGATCCGCATGCCGTCCTCACGACGAGCATCGCAAAGTACGTACCGGATGTGATCGGACTAGGAATCCGCAACCTCCATGACAATGCCTACCGCGCGCAGGCCGAGATCTTGGCGGACTACCAGTCGCTGGTGGCAACGATTCGCAAGAGCACAGCAGCTCCGCTTGTGCTTGGCGGAGCGGGCTTTTCCCTGCGTCCTCACGAGCTGTTGGCGCGACTTGAAGCCGACTACGGAGTGATCGGGGAAGGCGAGCGGACCTTCCCATGGCTGCTCTCCGAGCTTGCGCAAGGACATAAGCCCGCGCGACTTATCGACAACGGAGTGCTGGTCAGCCAAGGTCTTCGGCAGTGGAGCACGCTCGATGATCTGCCACTGCCAGCGCGTGACTTGATTGATCCACGCTACCGCCTTTTGGATGGGACAGAGAACGTCCAGACCAAGCGGGGCTGCGCCTTTCGTTGTGCGTACTGTGATTATCCTGATCTTGAAGGACAGATGGTGCGGCTGCGGGATCCCGAACGGATCGCCGATGAAGTCCTAAGCCGCTCGCAGGTTCCGGGCGTGACCTCTCTGTTCTTTGTCGATAGTGTGTTCAATGTTCCGCGTCGTCATGCTCTGGCAGTCTGTCACGCACTCTCTGCGCGCGGAGCACCGCTGCCCTGGGTTGCCTATGTCTCGCCAGTCTCTCTGGATGAGGAGCTGGTCACAGCGATGGCGCAGGCCGGCTGTATCGGGGTCGAGATCGGATCGGACTCTGGCTCGGAAGAAGGTCTGCGACGCTTGCGCAAGCCGTTCGGTCAAAAGGAGATCCGCAGCGCACATCACTGGCTGCACGCAGCGGGAATTGCCGACTGCCACACGTTCGTGGTCGGAGCCTTTGGGGAGACCGCAGAGGATGTCAAAAAGACGCTCGATTTTGTCAGTGAGCTAGATCCGGACGTCGCGGTCTTTATTGTCTTCCATGAAGATCGCGAAGACCTCGCGCCGCAGGTGTCTCCACATCGCGCCGCCATTCTTTCGCTGTTACAGAGAGAGGCCGCCGACCATCCGGGCTGGGTCGTGCCGGAGCTGGGACTGCGTCTGTCGCACAAGCTCCAGCGCTTCTTAAGACAGAACTCGCTGCGCGGACCCGCCTGGCTGCACTTGGCCGCAGTTCGTCGTCGTCGCCACAGCAGTGTCGTGTCTGCGGAGCCCCGCTAGTCTGTGGCGGGAATGGATGGGAACCGCGCGTCGCGAGATCAGCCGCAGTACGACTTGCAGGTACTCGTGGAATTGCCGCGCGCGGCGCACACGCGATAACAGGCATTGCGCGGACTCTCGGTGGCACCGCACTCGCTGCATACGACGTCACTGACCCCGCAGTAGCTGACGCAGGTGCTGATGCTGTCTGCTCTCTTGAGGCAGACATCGTAGCAGCCGACCTGTGCGCAGGCGGTATGGGTGGTGCAGTAACTCTTGCAAGTGCTGGTGCTGTCGCCCTTGTAGCCGCAGTGGCCGTAGCATGCACGTTGTCCGCATGCCGTGGTGGTTCCGCAAAAACTCACCGCGCTGCTGGTGCTGTCGCCATTGTTGGAAGCGACGCTGTAGCAAACCGCTTGACCAAGTCCGGTTTTGAACTCGCAGTAGCTCTTGCAGGTACTCAAGCTGTCTTTGCGCGCGATGCAGTCCTGCGCACAGCCGTCTTCTCCGCAAGCGCTCGTCAGTCCGCAGTAGGACTTGGCGGTGCTGACGCTGTCGCCCCGCGTGACCGCGAGCTTGTAACAAGCGCGCTCTGCCGCAGCGCTCGGAATTCCACAGTAGCTCTTGCACGAACTAAGACTGGTTCCGGTCGCTTCACAGAGTGCGTAGCAGCCGACTCCGCTTCCGACTCCGCAAGTGCTCACGCAGCTGGAGACTGAGGTCTTGTTGGTGATGCAGGTCTGGAAGCAGCCCTCGATCGGCAGACTACAATCGGCGGGTGGCGGCATCGATAGATCCATCGCGCCACTGCTCCCGTCCGAGCGGGCGAGATCGAGGCCCACACCACAGTCCAGATCGCAGCTGCACAGCGAGTCACAGACCGCCCCGTCCTTCCCATTATCCGTCCCACTGGTGCTGGTACACGCGGGCACAAAGCCCAGCGAGCCACCGAGCATTCCCAGGGCTACAGCGACGACAAACACCGAGACCTTTGGCATCATTTTGCGCATCAACTGGCGCCCTGTCTGACGGTCCGGGGAGACCATCACCGATTCATTTTCTGAGTGCAACATGGCGGGATATTCCCCAGCAGGGATCGCGCTGTCAACCGGGAACCTTGGGTACAGATATTAGGCGTACTATATGATTCATATTACAATGCGCGTCCTAGACAGAGACTCGCCACGAGTTCAATCAGAAGTATCTGCTGGTCGCGGAGGAGATCGTGCTGCGCTGCGGACAAGCCAGTCTGATCTTGCGCAAGAACGGCGCCGTGCAGCTCAAGGGGGCCTATGTCCTCACCCAGTCGAGCGGAGTCAACCGCATTCGCGGCGGCTCCGTGCAGATCAACCAAGGTCTCCGGTGATGTCTGTGGATTCGCAGATCCTCTAGGATGTCGTTGAGGAACACCTCGATGAAGCAGCTTGTCTGTGGACGCAGTGGGAGCGCGCACTGCGCAGTCCGATCTACAAGCTGCATGAGCTGTGTGATCGATGGGAAGAACGACTGCTCGCGCACCTCGATGACTTGGTGGTGGGAGGAGAGCCGGTTGCGCAGCGACTCCTGTTTCCAGCGCTTGGCGAAGGACTGGGCGGTGCTACGTTTGCAGCGACGTACTGGCTGACATCACAGACGCTGATTCCCCGATTCTCCCAGGGACATTCCTTGACGTTACGGCTGTCACGTGCGCAGGTACAGCACATGGTTTTTCGATCTTTTCGCTGGTCTTTGGCTCGCTTGATGATGCTGGGGCTGCTTGCGACTTTGCCGCTAGCGGTGGGCTGTCCGGCACAGCATGTGGTACTCCGAGCGCCGGTGCTGGAAGGGGCGATTCCCAATGGGATGTATGTGGTGCTGGGGGAGCCGTATGAAGTGCCGCGCAGTGTGGCCCTGCCGGCGGGTCAGCGTCAGCTTCGCTATGATCCGCGGATGACGGACTCTGCATCGACCGAGCCGATGCAGTGGGTGGTGGTCGAGACAGCAGATTATGTGCCGCTGATCTTGGCCACCGCTGCGGAGCACACCACGCAGGAAAACGGCCACATCCTGATCAGCGTGACGCTGGCCAAACAGCACGTCACCGCGCTGGCGGAGTTTACGCGCTCTCACCTTGGGAATCGGGTGGCGCTTGTGCTCGATGGTGAGGTGATGAGTGCCCACAAGGTTCGGACTGTTATCGAAGGCGGACGGATGCAGATCACGCGGTGCGATGAACATGCCTGTCAACGGATTCTGTCTAAGCTCGCAGAGATGCACGACGCCAGCAAGACTCCTGTGACCCCTTCGGGTCCGGTTCCCGAAGAGAGAGTGGTGCGGAGCCATCTTTCGCTTTTGTCCGATGAGCTGCTGGAGGGTCGCGGTACCGGACAGCGTGGCGGAGAGCTGGCAGTGCGCTACCTGGAAACCCAGCTCATGGCCCTGGGACTCCTTCCGGCAAATGGGACGCAGTATCGACAGAGTGTGACGCTCTCCGGAGTGCGGCTTGAGACCGAGCACAGTGGGCTCCGTTTCGTCGGTTCACAGGGCTCCCTTTTGCCGGTGCTGGGAACCGATTTCGCAGTGGGAGCCGCAGCGGCAGAGACACAGCTTGCGGTCGACGCGCCGGTTGTATTTGTGGGTCACGGAATCGCAAGCAGCGACGGAAAGCGAGATGACTATAAGGGCATTGATGTACGCGGCAAGCTCCTCCTAATGTTGGTGGGAGACCGTCCGCGCGGCCCGGCGATGCCGCTGCGCTGCGAGCCAGAGAACTACTACGGACGATGGACGTACAAGTTTGAGGAAGCGCGCCGTCGTGGGGCTGCTGGAGTCCTTCTCATCCATACCGACTCCTCGGCAGGATACGGCTGGCAGGTGATTCGCAATGGCTGGAGCCAGGAGCGCTTTCAGCGGATGGACTCTGAGCCGCGTGGCACAGTGCAGGGATGGATCACCGAGGCCACCGCAGTCCGTCTGTTTGGTCTCGCGGGTCAGGACTTCCGAGCCGTGGTGGGGGGCGCGGACGACTTGGGATTCCGTCCCGTCTCTCTCTCGATTCGCGCGACCGGTACGCTGCACTCTGCGGTGCGTTCTCTTTTGCAGTGGAATGTCGCAGGAGTCCTGCCAGGAACCGATCCGGAGCTGCGCAAGGAGCTGGTGATCTTCTCCGCACACTGGGATCATCTCGGCAAGGCTGCAGACGGAGCCGTTTATGCGGGAGCGGTCGACAATGCCACGGGCTGCGCTGCCGCGCTGTCGATTGCCAAAGTGATGGTGCAGAGTCCTCCCAAACGCAGCGTGATGTTCCTCTTCCCAGCGGCAGAGGAACAGGGTCTGCTCGGCTCTTCTGCTTATGTCGCGCGACCACTGTGGCCGCTGGAACGAACGGTGCTGAACATCAACCTGGAGAGCTTGAACGTCGTCGGTCCGACTCGGGATATTGGACTCCTGGGCTCAAGCGATCCGAAGCTCCTCTCGTTGAGTGCGCAGGCCGCCGCAGCGTGCGGGATGGTAATCACTCCGCCCAAGCCAGATCCAGCAGGACTGTGCTTCCGCTCCGATCATTTTCCGTTTGTGAAAGCTGGAGTCCCGGCGCTCTCACCGGGCTTCTCTCTCGACGGAGGCTGGGACTATCTGGGGGACAAGGGAGCAGCCCAAGTCAAGGCCGCGAGCTTTCTGAATCACTACCATCGTCCTTCCGATCGGTACGATCCGAGCTGGAATTTGGAAGGACTGATGCAGCAGGTTCGCTTTGCGCTGGAGTTAGGAAGGCTCGTCGGATCAAGTGAGTCCTGGCCAGCACGGAGCGTCAAGAGGTGAGGCTGAGACTACGCGGGCGGGGCTTCGATTTTTTCCAGGAACGAGCCCATCGCTCGGTACTTGGCGTATCGCCCGTCGAGCAGCGCCTGCGGTGACAGCTCCGACAGCTCGGCCAGATGACGAGCCAGCGCCGCCCCAGCGAGTCGTGCCGCTTCATTGAAGTCATGGTGCGCGCCGCCCGGTGGCTCCGCGATGATCTCGTCGACAATCCCGAGCTGCTTGAGGTCTTCGGCGGTCATCTTGAGCTGCGACGCCGCCACCTCGACCTGGGCCTGGTCCTTCCACAGAATCGACGCGCAGCCTTCCGGCGAGATCACTGAATAGACCGAATACTCCAGCATCAGCAGTCGGTCACAGACGCCGAGCGCCAGCGCGCCACCCGAGCCACCTTCGCCGATCACCACCGCGACAATCGGCACCGCCAGCCCCGCCATCACCTCGAGGTTCTTGGCGATCGCTTCGGCCTGCCCGCGCTCCTCGGCATCAATGCCCGGAAACGCCCCCGGCGTATCGATCAGCGCGACGATCGGCAGCTTCATCCGCGCCGCCAGCTCCATCAGCCGCCGCCCTTTGCGATAGCCCTCCGGCCTCGGCATTCCGAAGTTGCGGCGCATCGCTTCCTTGGTGCCGCGCCCCTTCTGATGCCCAATCAGCAGCACCGGCCTGCCGCCGAGCAGCTTGAGCCGCCCAACCCCACCGACCACCGCTTCATCGTCGGAAAACGCGCGATCACCATGCAGCTCGAAGAACTCGTCGGCGAGCCGCCCGATGTAATCGAGGGTGTAGGGCCGCAGCGGATGGCGCGACAGCTGCACCTTCTGCCACGGCGACAGGTTGGAGTAGATCTCGGCCCGCAGTCGGCTCGCGCGCCGCTCCAGGATTTTGATCTCAGCGGCGAGCAGCTCTCCGCCGGCAAGCTGCTTCAGCTCACCGATCTTGTTTTCCAGCTCCACCAGGGGACGTTCGAACTCAAGCGACTGACGTGGATCGAGCATGAGAAGCCTTTACGAAGTGGCGATATTTTTGGTTATGCTCGCCGCATGATGCAAGCCGTCATCGATCTTCGCTCGGATACGGTGACCCGTCCGACGGCAGCCATGAGAGCCGCCATCGCGTCCGCGGAGGTCGGCGATGACATGTTCGGGGAAGATCCGACCGTGCGGCGGCTCGAAGAGGTGGTCGCAACGCGCCTTGGCAAGGCAGCGGCGCTACTGGTTCCCTCGGGGACGATGGCCAACCAGCTGGCCCTGCGCTGTCACACCCAGCCCGGCGACGATGTGCTGTGCGCAGACGGTGCCCACATCAAGTGGTACGAAGCGGGAGCCGCCGCAGCGCTGGCCGGACTCCAGCTGGTCACCATCGGTCGTGGCGGTTTCTTCCACGTCTCGGATCTCTATGCGAGCTATCAGCCGGAGCGGACCGATCAAGCCTCTCCGCCAAGTCGCCTGCTGTGCTTTGAAAACACCCACAACCGGGGCGGCGGTAGCATCTGGCCGATGCAGCAGCTCTATGAAGTGGCGGCGGCGGCTCGGCAGCTCGGGATGAAGCTCCACCTCGACGGTGCGCGGCTGTGGAATGCGGCGGTGGCGCTCGGGGTTCCCGACGCGGAGATCGCGGCGCCGTTTGACACCGTGTCGGTCTGTCTGTCGAAGGGTCTCGGGGCGCCGGTCGGTTCGCTTTTGTGTGGGCCAATCGATACCATCCACCGCGCCCGTCGCTATCGCCGAATGTACGGTGGTTCGATGCGGCAAGCCGGCATCCTCGCGGCGGCGGGAATTTACGCGCTGTCCCATCACTACCAGCGGCTCGCCGAGGACCACCACAACGCGCGCCGCATCGCGGAGCTTTTGTCCGACGTGCGAGACATCCAGGTGATTGCGCCGCAGACCAATATCTTGCTGTTCGACCTGTCGCTGCCGATGCCCGACGCTGCGGAGGTGACCTCTCGGCTCAAGACGCTAGGTGTGCTGGTGGCGCCGTTTGGGCCGCGACGGATTCGACTGGTCACCCATCTCGACGTCGACCACCACGCTTGCGAGCAGGCGGGTCAGCGGATTCGGCAGGTTCTATGCGACGCCGCGCTCTAGCCTTTGTCTTCGCCCTCGTCGGATGTTCGGCAGGCTGTCACAAGCCCCCGCCGCTGCCGCCACCGCTTGTCGAAGCGCAGCGGGCCGAGCGTCAGCCTGATCGCAGCGCCGCGATTCGCGAGTACCAGCAGATCATTGCGCTGTGTAAAAGTCGCAATCCGCCTCTGTCGCTGCGGCTCAAGGATGACTGCGGACTGGCGGCGTTTCGACTCGCCCAGCAGCTCGAGCAGATGGAGCAGTTTGCCGAGGCTGCGCAGGCCTATCACGATGTCGAGTCGCTCAGCCACGATCCGACCAAGGTCGCGCGCTCGCTGTTTCGGGCCGCCGAGATCTACGCCGAGCGGATCGCTCAGCCCCACCTGGCGATCGAGCTGTGTCAGCGCATCCTGCGGACTCATCCCGGTGAGGTCGCCGCCGAAGATGCGCTGCGGGCGATGGTGCGCTGGCGCCGCGACGATCCCAGGCTGCTCGCCGAGCTAGATGTGATTGCCAAGACGCAGGCCGCGCAGGTGCCGCTGGCGAGCTTTGCTTGGCTTCTGTCGGCGCAGATTGCCGAGGAAAAAGGCACTGTCAGCGACGCGGTGCGCCGCTATGACGAGCTGGCCAAGCGCTATCCCAAGGGGCCGCTCTTCGACGACGCGCTGATCTCGGCAGCCAAGCTGCTGCGCTCGCAGAGACGCTATGGCGAGGCAGCCGAGCGTCTGGAGCGCCTCCAGCGGACCTATTCCTCGGCGCTGCTCGTCGGTCACTACAACCTGTATCTGCTGTCGGAGGGGGCGCTGCTCCTCGGTCAGATCTATCTCGAAGATCTCCGCCAGCCGGCGCGCGCCATTTCAGCGCTGAGTGGCTTTCTCAAGCGGCAGCCGACCTCGCGCCTCGCCGACGATGCGCTGCTGCTGCTCGCCGAGGCCGCCCGTCGCCGCCACACACCAGTCACTCCCGTCGACAAAGCCGAAGCCTGCCGCTACCTCGCCCGCCTGCACAAACAATACCCCGACACCAACCAGCGCCACCGCGCCGACGAACTATCCCAAACCTTGGGCTGCCCACCCCTCTCGCCCGCGCCGCCCACTCGCTAAGCCATCGCAGAAAGCCGCCTTCGCTCTACGTTGACTTGGGTGGGCGGCTGGTGGTGATAAGGGCGCCAGCGGTGAAGACAAGGGCGCCGGCGGTGACGACAAAGGCGCTGGGGACCTTGCCTCTCTGCCCAGCACACTGCGCCGTTGCCTCCGACGAGCATCAGCGATCCAATCAGCGCGGTGCTCCGCCACTCCACGCGGGTCGGCATGGGACCTCTGGAGCCGCGCGCAAACAGAAACAGACAGAGCCCGGCGATCAGGAAGCGACCACCCGCCATGGTAAAGGGGGGCAGTGTGTCAATGGCGAAGCGAATCGCCAGATAGGTAGAGCCCCAGCTGAGATACACAGAGGCGAGGACCAGCGCCATCCTGACGCTGAAAGCACGCGAAACCATGGACCGCAGGCATCCGTGGGACTCTTGGATTGCGCAAAAGCCGCGGTTCCAGGACGAAGATTCGGAGCGAAACAGAGTCTAAGAAGCGGGGCAATACCCCAGGGGGAAATCGCAACATGAAGACGATGATGAAGTTTGGTTATGCGCTGGCTCTGTCACTGTGTGCGGCTTGCGGGAACAGCGCGCAGCAGACCGCGATCGATGAAGTGCAGTTCGGACTGACGACCGCCTCGGCAGTGGGACTGAGCGCGTCGCTCGCGATGGATGCCATGAAGGGAACCGCCTCCGCGTGTGCACAGGTCAAGACCGCCTGCACCACTTACCCTTGTCAAACCGGCGCGGTGACGATCACGCTGGGCGGCGGCTGCCCACTGCCACTCGGCGGGAAGGCCACGGGAACGGTGACGGTGACCGGAAACTGGCAGAGTGCAGACTCGGCGACGCTGACCCAGACCTTTGTCAACTCGCAGGTCGAAGCGGCAGGCAACAAAGCCCTGGCGGTTGCCAACGTCACCCAGATCTCGGCGTCGCGGACCGCAAGTACGCTGACCATCCGTTACACCGGAACCAACGCGACGGCGGGCGCCAGCGGCAGCGCAGTCGCCATCGGCGCGGCGAACACCTGGACCGTCGCGGTCGACAGCAAAGGAACCGCCGATCCGAGCGACGATGTCACGACCGTCGATGCAACCAGCGCCAGCGCTGGCGGACTTGGCAATGTCCGCACCAGCTCGATCAAAGACGCGGTGCTGTCTCCCACCTGCCGACAGAATCCGATCTCAGGGAGTGCCAACATCACCGCAGTGAGCAGCCTGATTCCCACCATCATCGACATCAAATTCCACAGCGCCTGCGACGGAACCGCAGAAGTAAACGGCACCACCCAGCCGCTCACTCTGCTGCCGTAACTGGGACTCCCATCGCTCGACTCCGCTTCCGCAGATCGATTCCTTTTGCTGAAAAATTTGTCCACCGCGCGCCTCGCCGTTAGGATGCGGCGCGGATGCTGGCTCGGCTGCTTGCGCTCGTGCGTGTGGTGTTTCGGACTGCGGGGCGGACTGCCTTTCAACGCGCGGCTCCTCTGTATCTGGCGATTGCGATTGTGTCGGCGATCGTCTTTGCGCCCAACGCGATGATGGCGTCCGATGTCACTGATCTGCTCGCCCAGTCCCGTCCGTTTCGTGCAGTCCTGTGGTTCGTGTGGCTGCTCGCAGCGATGCCAGCAGCTCGCGCGGCACTCTGTGAGCCGTCTCTGTTTGCGCTGCGTGCGCTGCCGATTCCGCGCCACGAGTTTTGTCTTGCGCACGGACTGCTCCTGCTCCTGGTCGAACTCCCTTGGGTGACTCTGTTTGCACGCGGAGTCGGTCTGGCGATGGGTCTGTCCGTCGCGCTGACAGCCATGAGTGTCCACTGCCTGCTCACTGCACGTGCTCGTTCTGTACTGGCAGTCTCTGTGCTGGTAGCGCTGGGGTTCGCGGTTCTGCTGCCATTGCCGACGGTGATTTGGATTCCTTTGGCGCTCTTGGCGGTGCGAATCTCGCTGGTCTACGGCTTTCTGGCTGCCCCGGAGCGCTCTGCTTCCGCCCAGAAATCTTGGATTCCCTGGACACACTCGCCGGCCTTGTTGGCGCTAGCGGTGGCGTATCTTGTGACGCTGTGGCGCGGTCATGCTTCGCTTTGGCTGCGCGCCGGCTGTCTTCTTCTGCTCGGCGTTGCGATCTCCTATCTGGCGCTGCACAACAATCAGCTGCACTTGTCTTCCGAGCGCGGCGCGGTGTCGATGGGAGTCGCCTCCGTGACCCTCCTGCTCGGGCTGACAGGAGTCGCCGGTCCAGTGGTGCGAAGCGAGCGGCAGGCCGACTGGCTGCTCTCCGTTTGTCGGATCTCGGGAATGCAGCGTGCGCTGGCGGTGGCGCTGGCGGTGGCGCTGTGCGGACTTCTACTCGGTCTTGTTCACGGACTCCTGCTCGGCTGGTTTCTCAACGGGAATTCGCGACTTCTTTTGCGTCTGTCCGCAGCCACAAGCGGAGCCGGACTCCTTCTGGGAGTGATTGCTAGTTCCACGATTCGCTGGGCCCAGCGCGGCACCGAAAAAGACAGCGATCGGATTCTCATTGCGCTGCTCGTGCTGCTGCCAATCGTAGGAGTGCTGGCCTGGATGTTTCATGAGCTGGCACTGCTGTTCCACTTGGTGATTGCGGTGTGGCTGCTGCTGCGAGCGGAACAGGCGACAAATCCGACAGGTCGCTGGCAACGACTCCAGCGCGAACGCGAGCATGGAGAGCTGTCATGAGACTTGCGATTCACAACCTCGACAAGCGCCTCGGTACCCGTGAAGTCCTGCGCGGCATCTCGCTGTCCATGCAGGCCGATGAGGTGCTGGTGATCCTCGGGCCAAATGGCAGCGGCAAGTCCACGCTCTTGCGCTTGGTGGCGGGAATCTGGGAACCGGACGGAGGCCGTATTGAGGTCGATGGGAATCCGCTCAGCGACGGTAGACTGCAAGCCAGACGGCTACTTGGTTATGTCCCCGATAGCGCCGATCCGCTGCCCGATCTGCTGGTCGAGGAGCTGATCTCGCTGGTGTCCAAGCTCAAGCAAGCCCCACTGCCAGCGCCAGCTCTCATCGACCAGCTGGGAGTGACTCCCTACCTTGGGCAGAGACTCGGGTCGTTGTCCTTTGGGCAGCGCAAGCGAGCTTGTCTGCTGTCAGCGCTGATTGGGAATCCGGTACTGCTCCTGCTCGACGAACCGAGCAACGGACTCGATCCGGAAGGTGTCGCCATGGTGATCGAACTTATCAAAAGTCGGAAGCAGGAAGGCCTGGCGACCTTGCTCGCGACCAATGACAAGCCGTTTGCTGCCGGGCTGCCGGGACGCTGTCTGCGCATCGAATCAGGGCAGCTGATCGCGGCGACTCCCTAAACGGTATTCAAGCGCTGGCAGGAAGAGGTGTCGGAGTCTCCGCGGCTGCCGAAAACACCATCTGAGACTTGGTTGCTGGCCCGAAGAACCGTTCCTGATCGATGGTGTTCGGACTGGGACGCAGTGTCGCGTGCGCTCGTCTATCCGCTGTTTCCAGTTCACAATATTTCCTGCGCGGGCGAATCTCTGCTACACAGTGGTTTGGATATTGGAGTGTGAGTCGTCGACGGCTTGCGCTTGTTTTCACCGAAAGGAATTCGACTAATGATCGAGAAGAAGAAGGAAGGCGCCGTGTTCGACGTAAGCTCGCTGTTTGAACAAGAACTACAGGCACGGAACGAAGATCTGCGACGGCAGGCAGCGCTGGCGATGTTGCCCAAGCTGCGGCCTTCCGCGCGGGTGACGGTGGCGGAGTTTCTGGACTCGATCCAGCAGCACAAGGATGTCTGGACGGCAGTGCTGGAGATGAGCGTGCTCGAGTTCGCGTCGATGCTCCAGGGCGGAGCGCGGACGTCTGAGCCCGCAGCGAAGGAGACCGTGCGGCGGACGCGGATCTCCGATGCGCAGAAGAACTCCCTTAAGGGCGCGATCGTGAGTGTGCTGAGCAGCAGCCGCGATGGCTACAACCGCAACGACCTGGCGGGGCAGATCTCGAACGACACGCTGGCGACCGTTGGCATCAAGCGTGAGGAGCTGGCCGACAAGCTGCGTCAGCCGCTCGGTGAGTTGGTGGCCGACAAGAAGATCCACACCGTCGGGGAAAAGCGCCTGCTCAAGTACCACGCGGGCCCCAAGCACTAGGAATCGGCAGCGCCCAAACGGGAGTCAGTCGGGCTGCCGAGAAATCTCAATCAGCAGCACGGTCGCTTCCTGGGCTTGCGCAGTAAGCCAGCCTGACAAAGGCGCAGCCGACTCCGGCTCGACCAACAGGATATGGCGAGTAGGAATCGTATAGGAATGCGACGGCTCCTCGCTGCGTAGCTGCACCGTCCCAGAGAGCGCGAACAGCGCCAGCGGACTCCCTCGCAGAGGCAGCGGCTGCGGAGTGCGCGACAGAGTCTTCACAGAGACCTCTGCGCGCGCGCGACTGCGGTCCACCATGATGTTGAAATCGAGGCACGGACCATCGATCAGCGTTCCTTCGGTCTGCCACTCGCCACAGAAGGAATAGGGCTGAAACTTGTGGTCCAGCACATGATACCCGTCGCTGCCGCTATCAAGAGTCATGCCCCGGCCATCCACGAGCAGAATCGTGCGGTCGCAGCCAGGGAAGTGAGAAAAGGGGGCCGAGGTTCCTACTTCCGCCATGCTGAGTCGCCACACGAATGTGCCGGACGGCTCATCTTCCAAACTACGAAAGACGGCGATCTCGTGGGTGATGCCGAGACCGTTTTTCCACGGCATGGCGCGAAAATCACGGGGCGCGAGTAGGCGGGTCTTCATCATTCCGTTTGTCACGCAGCGCGGCGGCGACCTTGCAGGCGACCGATCTCGTGGAGGTTGACCGAGACGACCTTCGATACGCCGGGCTCCTCCATCGTGACTCCGTAGAGTGTGTCGGCGATCTGCATGGTGCGCTTGTTGTGGGTAATCAAGATGAACTGGCTGCGGTCGGTCATGCTGCGCACCAGCTCGTTGAAGCGACCGACGTTGGCCTCGTCGAGCGGCGCGTCGACCTCATCGAGCAGACAGAACGGCGACGGCTTGATGAGGAAGATGGCAAAAATGAGTGCCACGGCGGTCATGGCCTTTTCGCCGCCGGACAGAAGCTCGACGGTCTGGTTCTTTTTGCCTGGCGGCTGCGCAAAGATCTCGATTCCGGCCTCGAGGATGTCGTCGCTGCCGACCAGCTTGAGGTGCGCTTGACCACCGACGAAGCAGCGCGGGAACAGCTCTTGGAACTTGCCATTGACGAGATCGTAGACCTGCTGGAAGCGCTGACGACTGGTCTTGTTGATGAGCACAATCGCCTGCTCAAGCTGACCGATTGCCGTCTCCAGATCATTCTTTTGGGCGACCAGGAAGCCGTGGCGCTTCGACAGCTCGTTCCACTCGTCAATCGCGGTGAGGTTGATCTCGCCCATCCGATCGATAAGCTCCCGCAGCTCGGCGGCACGCTCCTCGTCGGCACGGCTAACCTGGGGCCGCAGGTGGAAGTCGATCACGATGTCCTCGACCCGCACCCGATGCCGCTCGATGATCGACTCCTCAAGCGCCCGCTTCTGCACTTCCAGCTCGCTCAGCCGCCCCTTGTGCGCCAGCGCTTCTTTGCCCTGACGGTTTTCGCGATCCCGTCGCTCCCGCAGCTCCATCTCACGCGTGGCCAGCGCCCCGCGCTTGGTCTCGTAGGCGTTGCGCAGCACTTGCAGCTCCTCGGCCAGCACGCTGCGCCGATCGGCCTGCTCGGTAATGGTGCTGCCTCGGCTGTGGCACTCGTTGGCGAGCTGCGCCGCCCGCTTGTAGCTGTCGCGCTCCTCGTTGCCGAGCCGCTCAATCCGCGCCGACCGCTCGACCTCTTCTTCGCGTAGGCGACTGACCGCGCGCTCAGTGGCGACGACTTTCTCGCGATGCGCCGCTTGCGAGACCTTCAGCTGCGTCAGCTCTTGCCCGAGCTTCTCGACGGAGTCAAACAGTCCCACCTGGCTGCGACTGTGCCGCTCGAGCTGTTCCTCTAGCTGCTCGAGCATGTCCCTCGCGGTCCGCAGCGACAGCCGAAGCTCCTCGGCTTCGCGCACCATGTCATCACGGCGAGTACCCAGCTCTTCGCGCTCGCGATCGAGCACTTCCAGCCGGTGCGTCACCCGGTGCAGCTCCTCGCGCGCCTTGAGCAGATCTTTGTCGAGCGACAAAAGCTGCATCTCGCCCTGATGCCCGGCTTTTTGCAGCTCCCCGAGCTTGTCTTGCAGGTGGGTCAGCTCTTTGCGCCCGACGACCAGCTGCTCTTCTTGGCTCTTAAAGCGCTCGTCCAGCTCGGCCACTTGTTGGGTCAGCTCGCGCAGCTCGCGACGAACCGCCAGCACCGACGCGCCCTGCCCTTTTTGCGCGCCACCGACCATCGTGCCGTGCCCATCAATCACCACGCCATCAAGCGTCACCAGCGACGCGGCGGGCGGCAGACTGCCATCTTCACTGGCGGTGCGATAGTAGGCGACCGCGTGCTCGATGGAATCGACCACCAGCACCGAGCCGAGCAGCGCATCGAGCACCGAGTCATAACCGGGCTTGCGCTCAATCAGATCGATCAGCCGACCCCAGATGCCTTGATTGCGGGCTTCCTCGTCGGGACGGGCGGGCCGCTCGCCAGGCCGGGTCGGTCGCGCATCCTCGGGGACCAGGAACGCCTTGCCCTCGCCTTGCTGACGGAGATAGCCAATCGACTCGACCGCCTCGGCGTGCGACGGCGTCACCAGCGCTCCGAGCCGCTCGCCGAGCACCGCGTCGAGCGCCACTTCCAGCTCCGCCGGCGCGACAATCAGGTCGGCGATCGTCTTCGGTGGCGACTCCTGGCCCGCCGAGCGCTTGAGCAGCATCCGACTGCCCAGCGAAAAACCTTCGTTGCGCGCCGCCAGCTCGCCGAGCGAGTGCAGCCGCCCCTTCTTTTTGTGCAGCTCACCCCTCAGGTGATCGACTTCCTTGTCGAGCCGCGTCGTCAGAAGCTTGAGTTCCTTGACCCGCTCCTCGGCTTCCTCGCGACTGCGCTGGAGGTCAATCCGCGCTTGCTGTAGACCGCCGAGCTTGTGCTCCTGGCCAAAGATCTCGTCGTCCAGCTCGGCCTTGCGATCGCGCAGCCGCTTGCCTTCTTCGTCGCTGCGCCCGAGCCGCACTTCCAGATCTTCGACCTGTCGGTGCAGGCTGCGCTCCCCCGCTTCCGAGCGCGCGATCTCGGCGTGCTGGCGCGTCACCTCGGCCTTGATGTGGTCGGCGGTCTTTTGCAGCCCCGCCAGCTGCTCCTTGTTTTGGCGAAGCTGGGCCTCGAGCTGCACCGAGCGATCATCGCGCCCGACATCCTCGCGACTCAGACTCTCGCGGTCTTCATAGAGCTTTTGCAGCTCGGCGGACGCTTGATTGGCGCGCTCGTACAGCCCCTCTTGCTCAGTGCGCAGCTTGCGCGCTTGCTCGAGAATCCGCGTCTCTTCGCGCTTCGCATGTTCGTTTTCCGCCTCGGACAGCTTGACGCGATTGTCGAGGACGTACATCTCCTCTTGCAGCTGCTGGAGCCGCGTCTCTTCCTCGACCAGCGTCAGGCGTCCGGCGGCCAGCTCGGCTTCGATTGCCTGCCGGGCCGCTTCCACCGTCGCCAGCGCCTCTGCCGACTGCGCCACCAGATCAAAGTAGACCCGCGCCTCCAGCGTCAGGCCCAGCCAGCGCTGACTCATCCCCCACAGCTCGATGTCGCGCAGCTCCGCCCGATAGCGCTTGTAGCGCTCGGCTTTGTCGACTTGCCGCTTCAGACTCGCGAGCTGACGCTCCTGCTCGGCGACGACATCCGACAAGCGCAGCATGTTCTGGCGCGTCTGATCGAGCTTCTGCTCGGCGGCCTTCTTGCGCAGCTTGTACTTGGTAATACCCGCAGCTTCTTCGATCAGAAAGCGCCGCTCCTCAGGCTTGGCCGAGATGATCTGACTGACTCGACCTTGTTCGATGATCGAATACGCGCGGGTGCCGATGCCGGTGCCGAGGAATAGCTCGGTGATGTCGCGCAGTCGGCATGGCGTTTTGTTGATGTAGTACTCGCTCTGGCCATCGCGGAACAGCCGCCGCGTCACCGTCACTTCCGTAAACTGGAGGTACTCGACGGGAATGCGGCCATCGTTCTCGAACGTCAGCGACACCTCGCAAAAACCGAGCGGTCCGCGCTTGTCGCTGCCCGAAAAGATGACGTCCTGCATCGCCTTGCCGCGCAGGTGCTTGGCCGACTGCTCGCCCATGCACCAGCGGATCGCGTCGACGACGTTCGACTTGCCGCAGCCATTGGGCCCGACAACGCCCGTGATCGGGTCCTCAAAGCGCACCACCGTCCTGTCGCAAAACGACTTAAAGCCGATGATTTCGAGACGTTTGATGCGCATTGCTGTCGCGAGTCGCCGAGGCGACCGGAATTCGTATCACTTCACGACGCGCTCGGCAATTTTCGCCGCGCCGCACCGACGACCGAGCTACTTTTTCTTGCGCAGAAAGACGTGGGCCAGCACGGGCAAAAAGACCAGAGCCGACAAAAGGCAAGTGACCTCACCGAGATCCGCTGCCAGACCAAACGACTTGAGCGCACGATTCGAGGCCAAAAGCAGCGTCGAGTAGCCAATGATGGTCGTGGCCGAGCACAGCGCGACCGCTGAGCCCGTGTCGGCGATCACCTCGGCGATGGCATCTGGACCCTCCTGCCGCAGCCGCGCCCACATGTTGGCCGCATACTCTGCGCCAATCCCAAGCGTAATCGGCAGTGTCACAAAGTTCATAAAGTTTAACTTCAGACTCAGATGGCCGAGCATGCCGCCAAGCCAGGTTATGCCCAAGAGCAGCGATAGCAGGATAGGCAGCGCGCCGCGCAATCCAAACATGATCAGCACCAGGCCGATCACGCCGAACAGAGCGACCTTGGTGACCTTGGGACCGTCGCGATAGATTGCCTCGACCATGCCACTGAACACCGACTCGGCACTTGCTGCGACCCAGCGCCGACCCAGCGCCTCGACGGTGAGCGACTTGGCAAAGCGGATGAGATCGCGGCCATTCCAGCCCTCGTAGGAACCGGCCAGCGAGTCGATGCCAATCAAGCGACCGCGCTGCCCGTCGACCTCGGTGAAGGCCTCGCGCACAATCCGCGGCAGATCATCGGGGCCCAGCTTGCGCAGGTACTCGGGCGGTCGAAAATCGAGCAGATCGTTCCACTCGTCGTCGCTCATGAGGTCACGGTGGCGATCGATCTTTTGGCGAATCTTGGCCAGCAGCGCGAGCTTTTCCTCTTGCTGCTTGGGCAGCACCGACACCAGCGTCCGCACCACCCCGAGCACCCGCTTGTCCCCGAGCGCCAGATCCTGTTTGCGCAGCGCCTCGGCCACCGGCTCGGCTTGGTCTGGGGTATCGACGAGCAGCACGCCGTTGTTGCCGATATACCCGGCGCCAACCTCGCCCATCCCCATCGCCTCCATCTTGTGCCACAGTCGCTCTCCTTCAGCGTTGCCGTCGCTGCGCAGGTTGTTGAAGTTCCACTCCAGCGGGTCCTTCACATAGGTGCGAATCGGGCTGACCGCCAGCACCGTGGCGAGCACCGACAGCCCCAGCGCGACGATGGGCCAGCGCTTCACCGCTCGACCCAGCAGATGAAACGGCGTGCGCCACAGCGTCGGCAGTGGAGAAAATCCACCGGGCAGCAGCCGCTCGCCGAGCAGCAGGATCGGCGGTATCAGGAAGATCGTACACAGCCAGACCAGGACCATGCCGGCGCCGCCAATCAGACCGAACTGACTGAAGCCCCGAAAGTCGGTGAAGGTCAAGCTGCCGTAGGCAATGCTCGCGGACAGCATCGCTGTTCCCGTCGACATCAGCGTTTGCGCGAGCGAGATGTGCAGTGCCTCGGCGACCGAGAAGCCGCGCCGACGCTCTTCCCCATAGCGGGCCAACAAGACAATAGGGGTATTGATGCCATTGCCGATAATGATTGAGATTAAGAAAGCTGTATTGATGTTTAGGTACTTGAGGTGTAACTGCGCCAACATCAAGGCGAGCAGCACCCCGAGAAACGCTGGCAGGGCAATCACCACCAGCAGGGCAAAGCGACGGAAGTATAGATAGATTGAGGCCAGCACCAAGCCGACGCAGACCAGCGTAGCGGTCGTTATATTCTCTTGGATGGTCTTCTGTTCCATCACTGCCAGCGCAATATGGCCGGTGTAGAGCACCGTCATTTGTGGATGAAACGCGCTCGGATTGAGCTTGGCCACAACCTGCTGCACCGTCGACAAAGTGTCGCGGTCGCCGAGCGTTCCGAAGCCATCTCGCCGCCGCCACAGCATCACCCCCAGCGAGTGCTTGCCATTCTCAGTCTGGGTAAAGAAGCTGCGCTCTTCCTTGGCCGGTAGCTTGGCGTCTTGATTCTTGCGAAACTGCTTCAGCTCATCGGTCGGATCGCCCTCGAAATCGATAAACAGTGGTGATTTGCGTCGCGCGATAATACGATCAAGCAGCTCATCGGCGTGCTCCAATTCGGTAAAATCGGCATATAACCATTTCCACTTAGCGGCGTGCTCCGGGATCTCGGTATCGGGCTTCCACTGGATCTCGCTGAACATGGAAGGAATCAACTTTTCCAGCTCAGGCTTTAGAGCGTCGATGAAGCGAATGTTGGCCGCTTGGTCGGGACCCTCGATGAGGAGCACCAAGTTGGTGGCGCTCTTCTGTCGACCGGCAATCCGCCGCAGCGCTTGAACCGCCATGTGCGACTCGGGCAGAAGCTCTGCAAGGTCGGTGCGAAGCTCAAGCTTGAGCGCCGAGCTGAGCGCAATCAGACTGACCACAAAGCCAGCGAGCAGCACGAGCCAGCCTCTTTTCGCACAGAAGGCAACGTAGCGACGGCTCAGACGCGCCAGCAGGCCATCGGAAGCCGCTTGGTGAGGGGAGAGTGACACGGTGGCACCTATTCAATCCATGGTAAGGGTTAGGTGCTGCTGACGGTCGCAACCTCGCGGGGTTTGAGTAGGTAAGTCCTCAAAGGCTGCGCAGCAGTTCCGCCGCAGGCTAGCAGAAAATGGCGGCGCTTGGACAGCGGAAGGTCGGCTCAGGTTGGCGGCTCGGGAGACGATTCCTTCTGGACGGACTGGAGCAGGCCGCGGCCTCCCATCGCGAGGAGCGCGATCCCGCCGATCAGCGAGCCATGGACATAGCTAATCAGTCGCTCCAAGATCGTCACCGCAAGGGCCGTCTTCACGGTCACGCCGAACAGACACAGCGCCGCGGTGAGCGAACTCTCGACGGCGCCAAGTCCACCCATCACCGGCACCGCGCCCCCAATGCTCCCGGCCAACGACAGCGCCGCCGCTTGGGTGGGCCGCAAGCTGCACCGGAACGCCAGGGCCACCACCAGAAGGCGCGTCGCATCGAGCAGCCAGACGCCGCACGACCAGCCCATCGCCGCGAGCAGACTGCGACGAGGCACCACCCACGGCGCGAGGCCATTCACGAGTCGCCGCAAGCGCTCTCGAAGCTGCGGGGCCCGGCGGATCAGCAGCACGACCAAAAGCCCCACCACAAGGACGCTCAACAACAGCGGTGTCACGTGGGCGAGAGGCAGCCGACTGAGCAGCGCGCGCACCTTATCCAGCAGCAGCGGCAGCGCCGGCAGAGCGAGCAGTGCAATCAGCAGCACTCCCGTCAGGTCGACCAGGCGATCATAGACACTCGCCGCCGCCGCCCGCTGCCAGTCCATCTTGGTGCGGCTGCGCAAAATCGCGACGCGCAGAACCTCGCCCCCGATGCGTCCCGGCGTCACGTTGTTGACGAAGATGAAGGCTGCATTGGCCAGCATCACCTCCCACAGCGGCACCGGACAGCCGAGGCCACGGAGCAACACCTGCCAGCGCTTCGCCACCACCACCATCCCGATCCAGTACACCGCCAGGCCACCCAGCACAAACCGCAGATCCGCCGTAAGCAGCTGCGCCAGCCATTCCTGAAGCGTCTTCCACATGATGAACCTGCCGTCGGGCGCAACCTACTCAGATCAGCCCCAGAACGCAACTGCCGAACGCCGCAGCTCGTCCAGCCCAACCCTCCAATCACAGCGCTCCCGGCATTGACAAGGCCGCCGCAATCGAGTCCAGTGCCCGCTTGCCTCGGACCTTGGTTGTCCGTGGCTGTGCTTGCACCCATGACGTCCTCTTCTCCATCACTTGCCGCTGCGGTCCCGTTTGCGGGGTCTCGCTGGGGCCACGCGCTCATTGGCGGCACGGCGGTGCTGGTGTTGGCCTTTTTGCTGTATGCCCTCTTCAGTCCCGGCTCCTTCAATTACGTCGAGGGAGACGTCGCTACCTGGATTCTGCTGTGGCGACACGGACACGCTGCCGACCTGTACCGCGCCCCGGCGCAGCTTCCGATGTATAGCTCCAACTATCCACCACTCTATCTGTGGCTGGTCGCGTCACTATCTCCGAGTGATGAAGCAATTGTGGTGACGGGCCGCTTGGTCTCACTGTGTGGCTTGCTGCTGGCCATTGCGACGCTGTCTCATATGAGCATAAGAGCCCTAAAACACCGCAGCGCCGGAGTGCTAGTGGCCATGTGGATGCTGGCCACCGTGCGCATTAGCCTACACGGAGTGATGTGTTATCCCGACGCGCTGGCCTTAGGACTTGGCTGTATTGGCGTAACCATTGTTGCCCTGCGGACACCTGGCTGGCCGATCCTGGCCGCGCTGCTGATGGTGGCGTCTGTACTGACCAAACATAGCTTAATAGTCTTTCCCATTGCCATTGCCATTTGGTCGCTGTGGCGTGAACCGAAGAAAGGCAGCCTGTTTTGTGCTCTCAGCGCCGGACTGTTGCTGTTGGCGTTGCGCCATTGGCAGCTTTTTGATGCGCTGTTGTCCCGCACGATGGCGCCCTGGCACTGGAACACCTTTGCTCGGCACAGCCTGTACTATGTGGCGGCGTCCCTGCCGCTTTTGGGTGTGGGCGTGCTGGTGCTGCGACGACTGCGAAGCCTGCCCACTTCAACCCAGCGAGCCATCGAGCCGTGGGCGTTCGTGTTCGGGATTGGCCTGGGATGGCTGCTCGCGCTCGGGCGAACCGGTGCCAGCTATAACTATATGTTGGAGCTGATGACCTCGGGCGTTCTATTGCTAACCGTGTCTATATATTCCAATTTTGGATGGCGTTTGCAAATTTTTGCGACTGTCGTCACGGCGATTGAGGCGCTCTCTTGGACTTATGCACTTTCCCTGCGCGTATTGCCATCTAGCGCCGCCGATGTAAAAGCGGCTCAAGCTGAGCTTAAGGCACTCTCCGCCGATGCACTGATCCTGGCAGAGCCGACCTGGTATAGTCTAGTGGCCAATCGGCTTCCCATGATGATTCCATTTCTTGGGACGCAGATGGCGGGACGAGGGCTGTGGAATCCGCAAGTAGTGGCGGATCAGCTACATCGGCAGGCCGTACCACGAGTCCTGCTATATCTGTCGCTAGATAATCCTGAGCTAAACGAGCGCTTTCCCAGCGAAATCTGTAAGGAGCTGCGTGATCATTATACATTACTCTATAAGCTCCAGCAGCTTCATGTCTATGGACCAAAGGATGTGGCAGTCCAAGTTCATACCAATAAGTAGGCTGGCTTGAGCGGTTTGTCCCTCGGGCGCTCGCTGTGTCAAGGCCGTGCTTTCGGACCAATTCGGAAGGCGCCCGCCGCCAGCCCACCCCAGCCCACCCTCATGGGTTGACAAGCCGGGGCGGTGCGCGGTACACGGTGCGAAATTCTTAGGAACCCGTCGGAAACGCAGCGACAGCAGCAGCCCTCCTTTTCTGATTTCTGGGACTGCCAGCCGCTTTGCCTCTGATGGGCCACAACGCTTAGCCTGCCTATGCTTCACCGAAAATTGAAAGTAGCCCTGGTCAGCGAGATGTACCTGCCACGAGTCGGCGGGCTGGAGTTACATGTTCGCGACCTCGCCCGCGAGCTCAATGCGCGGGGACACGAGGCCCACGTCATCTGCAACACGCCGGGCCCAGCGGTCTACGAAGACGGAGTGAAGATCCATCGCCTGGGGCTGCCGCGCGTCCCGATCATTCACACCATCGGAACGCCGCACAGCAACGATGCGCTCCGCCGCCTGTTTGAACAGGAGCAGTACGACATCATCCATACTCACTCGGCGCTCTTGCCGATGACTCAAGTCGCCAACTTTGTGGCCCGTAAGCTGGGACTGCCGTCTGTGATGACCGAGTGTTCGTGGCTTGGGGCGGGCTGGCTGCGCTTCTTTCGCTCGTGTCATCGCGCCTCGAGATGGGGCAGCTGGCCTACGTTCCTGTCCGGAGTGAGTCGCTGCGTCGCCGACCAGCTGGCCGCGATCACGGGCCGTGATGATGTCTTTGTCCTTCACAACGGGGTGCGGGTGGAGAACTGGAAGACCGTGCATCGGGAGCCTCAGCGCCCCGTGGTGGTGAGCGTGATGCGGTTTACGCAGCGCAAGCGACCGATTGATGTGGTGCGTGCGATTCCCTACGTCCATGCCCGCTTGCCAGAGCCACTGCGGCCACGCTTCCTCCTGATCGGCGACGGTCGGGAACGGGCGCGGGTGGTTCGGGAAGCCGCCCGATTGGGAGTCAGCCAGCATCTGGAGCTACCCGGCTTTCTCGATCGCACCGAGATTCGCCGCCGCTTTGAGGAGTCCTCGGTGTTCGTCCTGCCGACAGAGCGCGAAGCGATGAGCATTGTCTGTGCGGAAGCTCTGTCCTCCGGACTCCCAGTCGTTGCGATGAATAAGGGAGGCGTCTCGGACGTCGTTGCGGATCAGGTGGAAGGCTTCCTTTGTAATCACGCGACCGAGTTCGCAGACCGCATCGTTCAGCTGATTGCCGACGGTGATCTCCGCCGGCGGATGGCGGAGCAAGCCCCCACTCGCGTCGCGCGCTTTTCGTGGGACGGAGTGATTCAGCGTCACCTCAATGTGTTTGAGCTGGCGATTCGGACGACCAAGCAACTACCTACGGATCGTCTCGACCGTTACGGAATGATCGAGCAGTCCGGCCCCACCATCGAGAGGGTGTCCCCCTCTTCCGCGTAAGGAGAGCCCGCCATGCTTCAGCTTCCCAACATCGAGCAGTACTTCTACTCATTTACGAGCGGAAGTGTTCACATTCAAGATCTTGAGAAGGAGCTGCGCGATCTCGGTTCCTTCCTGACCCGAAACGGCGTCGTGGCCAAGAGCGCAGTCGATGTCGGCTGCGGCGATGGGGCCGTCACGGCGAAGGTTCGGAAGGTTTTGGAACTGGACCAAATTCATGGTGTTGAGATCAACCCTCGCTTGGTCGGTGCGGCTCGCGGACGCGGACTTCAGGTGGTGCTCGCCAACATTCTGTCTCTGGAAGTCAGCGGCAACTTCGATGTTGCGCTCAGCTACGGAGCCCTCCATCACTTTCCCGATGCCACCAAGCTGATCTCGGCCTTGAAGCGACTCAGCCGACGCTACGTCCTGATTGTCGATAGCACTGTGCGCGAGATTCTCCTCCATCGATTCACCGGCTCGCCCCGCTTTCCCTTTGAGGCGTCTCCCTATCGAATCCGCACCGCGCAAGAGATTGCCTCGGCGATGGAAGCCGCGGGCTGTCGCGTGCTCGGAATGTATACCAACGAGAACGCCAACATCTGGCACGATCGCTCGTTTATCTTGGGTGAGCGACTGGATGCCGCAGCGACGGCTGACGACGCCCCGCCACAGCTCTCGGCGAGCGTTTAGGAGTCCCTGCCAGACCCAAAACGGAGTCGACATGCAGGTGCTTATTACCATCGATATGGAGCAGGACTGTCCGCCGTACCTGAGTACGTTTCAGGGCGTACAGGAGGGAACTCCGCGGGTGCTGCGACTGCTCAAAGAGCTGGGAATTTCTGCGACTTTTTTCACCACCGGAGATGTCGCCCGCCGATTTCCAAAGGTAGTGGAGAGCATTGTCTCAGGAGGCCATGAGCTGGGCTGTCATGGCGACACGCACCGTCGGTTTGGGCAGATGGATGAGCGCGAAGCAGAGAAGGAGATCGTCGATGCCTCCCAGACTCTGCGAGCCTTTGGGAAGGTAGTCTCCTTTCGGGCTCCCAACCTCGACTTTCCCAATCAGTTCCTGCCGATTCTGTTGAGCAATGGCTACCGGGTAGACTCCTCCTATGGTCGGCACAAACCAGGGACTTTCTTTTCGGCACCCATGCGCGTCGGAGAGCTTTTGCGGATTCCGGCTTCGGTGGCACCGTCGTGGCTGCGGATTCCTCGCCTGCTCCGCAATGCGATCTTGTCGCAGCTGCGCGGGCCCGCGGTGTTCTTCTTCCATCCATGGGAGTTTGTCGATGCCACCGGCTGGGACATTCCGATCGACTGCCGCTTCCGCACGGGCGATCCGGCTCTTGACTCGCTCGCAGCGACGGTGGAGTTCTTCCGAGCGCGCTCGGCCACCTTTCACTCCATGTCCGAGCTGGCGCCAAACTAGCGCGCCGGCCAGGAGTCACAATGGGAGCGAACTTGCACAATCGAAGTCTGCGATGGCGGCTGGGATTCCTGCTTCTGTGGCTGGGCTTTGCGGCGCTGGCAGTTCCGAAAGTGGCCTTGGCCGAGCCGCCCAAGCGCATGGTTCCGCTCGCGACTTGGCCGGCAGCAAAAGTCCGCGGGCTCGCGCCCCTTCTGCGCAGCAGCGACGTGGCAGTATTTGAGACCAAGGTCGATGGACACCTCCGTCAGCTGTCTCTGTTCACACTGGTGGCCGCGCCAGCCAAGCTGGTACGCGATGTCATCCTGCATGCCGAGCAGTACAAAGACTTCGTTCCCAACTTCAAGCTTGCGAACGTGAGTGCGAAGAAAGACAGTTCGTTTGAATTTGAGTACACGCTCGACTACGGTATGTTCACCATAGATGGCTTCAATCGCTATCTCCAGCTGCCAAATGATCCAGAAGCAGACGCCGCGCCGGTGGAGATTCGCGACCTCGATCCGAACTACAACCACTCTGTGCGCCGCTACCGCTTTGAGTTCTACGAGATCGGGGGATGTACTGTGCTGGCCATGTACGGCTACACCGATGTGAGCGCATCTGGAGGATTCCTTGGGCGAATCCTTCAGCGCGTCCCAACGATGGAACAAGGCATGGCGCTGGTCGCACATGACACGATGATGTTGTCGATGAAGCGGCGAGCGGAGAAGATCACTCCCATTACACCGATGCTGCCGGCAGCAGGAAACGCTCCGTATGACTTTCTGCTCCAGCGCGGAATGGTGGTCCTTCTGCGCAGTCAAAACGGTCGTCTCGCCGAGGTCTCGATGATCAGTCGGACACCCGCAACCGTCCAACAGCTCGTCGAGGTCTTGCAGCGCCCGCATGACTTTAGCTCCTACATTCCCAGCATCACCAAGAGCTATGACTCCGGTCGGAGCGACGAAATGCAGCGCATCGATCTTGAACAGTCACTGCCGATTCTATCCTTCCGCACGATGTACGGAGTCCGCAGCGTAGGCACGAGCATTGACATGTTTGGTCTGTCGGGAGATCTCAAGGGAGGACGACTGCGCTGGGACATCGGAACCCACCGCGAAGGCGCCCAGATCGTGCTCCGAACGTCTCAACAGTACGACCGCGCCAGCTTGATCATTCGCCAGCTGTACAAAATGGAACCATTCCTAGAGTACGGCATCAATGTCGGTCTCCAGATGGTACTTCTCGTCGGTGCGCAGAACAAAGCAGAGCAGCTTGCCAAGCTCCCGCGCAGCGAAACACCGATTCCGGCAGACAACAAGATCTACCAATAGGAAGCTCTGATGCACTCTGTTGCTGTGGTGCTGCTGGTCAGCAGCCTGTCTGGTCTTTACACCTCGACTTGGGGGGCCTACAAAGATGGTCCATACGAGGGATTTTCCTCACTCCGCTTCCCGCGCAGCGTGTTCTTTAGCATCGGGATCGCGCTGTTCCTATGCTATGGGCCGCTGTCGATCGGCGATCGCTTTCGGAGTGTGTCTCTGTTTAACGTATTTCTGTTGACCATGGGCATCGAGCGAATGGTCACAGAGGTCTATAAGGCATGCTTCCGCAACAGTGACCAGACCCGATTTCTGATTCCGCAGCGCATGACTCTGCTCGGTCATCCCGTCGAAAGTGAGCTATTCCGGATGCTGACCGGAGTGGTCCTTTTGGCCGCGATCTTCGTGATTCCTTTTCTCCCCAAGGTGATCACGGGTCTGCCGGCGTTCGTGGCGGTCGGATTCCTAACGGGCCTGTTTATCTGTGGTGGCGGTGCGTACAAAGATGCGCCGTTTGAGGGCTTCGATCCGCGCAAGTTCTTCCGTTCCGCGATCGTGCTGGCCGCTGCCTCGCCGCTCATCTACCTGCTCGGTCCGCTGGAGCTGGGATTCCTCATCTACACCTTTGGTGGCCTCGAGCGACTCCTGGTCGAGTACTACAAGAGCTACGTGATGCGGAGTGTCCCCGGCAAGTTCCGACCCGAGCTACCGCGCATCGAAGACTGGTTCTTCCGCAATCGACAGTCGCTGCATCTGGTCGCGCTCGGACTCATTGGTCTGCTGGCAGCGCTGTACTACCAAGCGCTTACGACCGCGCATTCCTAACGGACTCTGTCTGTCCGAAAGCCGCTATCTCTGAAGCCACAGCCGCAGACCGCCGAGCGAAAGTCCAGTGACCACAAAGCGCAGCTCCACGGTCTGCATCTGGCCGGGGCCAAGGCGTAGCGGTGGCAGTGGCTCGGGGGAAAATGACTGGGTATCGGACGAAGAGCCGATTCGCAGTGACATCGGATCGATCTGGTGGGGCAGCGTGGTGCCGTTGACCAGCAGCAGGGTCAGGCGTGGACCGCCATCGCCTTGCTCGCTGCGCAGCACCTGACAGCGCACTTGGCCGAGCAGACCGCGCTCACCTTCGCGCAGCGCCAGTGAGGAAGCCAGTGTCGAAGACGGAGTCACAGGAACGGGGACGATTGCCGGAGCTTGTACGACCGCTGGCACCACCGACCGCAGCGGCTGCAGAAGTGGCTCCTCTCGATCAAAGAGCCAGCCCAGCGCACTCCCGCCGAGCATTGGCAGCAGCACTGACACTGTCGCAATGGCCACTGAGGTCCAACTCCACGAGCGCTGCGGCTTGACAGTCAGCGCGAGCGGCGGCGCGGCATCCCAGGTCGCCGACAGCGAGACCGCCGTCGATGAAAGGAGAAACAAAGTCTTCGGCAGGGGTCCAAACGTGACCGGCCCGGCGCTGCCCCAGTCTCCGTCGGCCAAGTCGCGACTGCGCGTCGGTGGGAGCAGGCGATTTAGCTCACTGCCAATCCGCTCCGCCACGGCGAGCGGTGCACCCAACTGCCAGCGGGTGTGCTCCAAGACCTCCGAGAGCACGGCCAGCGTCGGGCGTTTTTCGGCATGCAGCGACAGCGCGCGCTGAAGCAGCCTCTGTAGACCGTCGGGAAGCGCTCGATCGAGCGGCATCGCGGCCAGCAGCTTGGCGAGCGAATAGACATCCGCCGCCGGAGTGACCAGGCGCTGACCGTGACGAACCTCGGGCGCGATCGTATCGTCGGTGTGCGCCACCTTGAGGAGCGGCGCAAACGCCAGCACCTGCACCCGTCCCGAGGCACTCACGAACACGCACTGGGCATCGACCGCTCCATGGCCGCGAAAAAGCCTCCGTCCGGCGAGAAACTGATGCAGCGCAAGCAGACCCCGCGCCACCTCGCCGAGCACGGCCACCGCCCACCACGTCGGCAGCTTGACCTGCGCCGTCTTGACGATGCTACCCAGATCGAGCCCGAGCGGCGCTTCGCTGATCGCATAGGCGGTCTTGCCGTCGGACTGACCGAACTGATGCAGTCGCAGCAGGTTGACGTGACAGAAGCCGCGCAGGGGCTCGATCTGGGATGGCAACAGATCCGCCACCGCGAACCACTCGACGAGCACCGTCCGCTCTGGCTGTCCCTCGGCGCCCGCCAGCACGGCCCGCCGTCGCCAGCGCTGTCCAAGCGGCGACACCGCCTGCTCCGCGGTGGAGCGTGGCGTCTCGGGAATCCAGGTTGGAAGCTCATGTCCTCCGTCGGGAAGCCAGAGCCGGTTGGGCAGAGCCATCGCTGCTTTTCTACTTTCACCAGGCTACAGACCGACGCTGCGTCGCGGAGTCACCGCACTACGCTGCGCCAGATCGACAAGCTCAGCCTCGGAGCACTCGGTGGGCCGACCGACGCCGTGCTGCACAGTCGCCACCCTCGGCACCTGTCCACCCAGCTCGATCAGCGAGAAGCCATAGCCGCGCGCATTCTTCTTCCCCGACACGCCCGCGTGCGCCGCCGCCTGGGTCGTCACAATCCCCACCGAACCATGGAGTGGCCGCAAGCACGGCGACGCATCCCGCCACGGCAGAAAGCTCAGTCGCTTGCCTTTGGGCACCAGATCGAACACGTCGGACCAGTGGGTGTGCCCGGCCAAATGAAGGACCTGCAAACCCTGGCGGCCACCGTCGATGAGCAGCCGCTCGAACTCGGCTCGCCCTTGATCCATGCGACCGAAGTAGCCCGAGCCGGTCGGGTTCACGCTTTTGTTGAGAATCGCTCGCGACGGCGCATGCGAAAACATCACCACCCCGCGACGACCCCGCACCACCGCGCTATCGACGTCGCGGCGCAGCGTGGCGAGGCTGTCTCGATGCAGGCCGCGGGTCAGGATGCGAAAGGAGCGCACCGCCGGACCGCTGTCGAAGCCCACAAAGTCATAGCCACCGAGCGGCACCGAGTAGTGAAGGAGCGGATGGAAGGCCTGCGCAAAGTGGACCCAGCCTGCGCCATAGCGACGGACCGGCGCGCGGAAGAAGCCGAACTCGATGTCGTGGTTGCCCATGATCACCAGCACCGGCGAGTTGACGTGACGAAGCACCTGCTGCGCCCCGAGCTGCATCCCTTCGAGCTGTCCGCGATGGACCAGATCGCCGGTCACTACCACCAAGTCCGGCTGGAGCTGATTGACCTCGGTCACGATCTCGAACAGGCGCCCGAGGATCTGCGCGGAGTGACGGTTATTGCCCTTGCCGACGTGAAGATCCGACAGGTGGACGACCCGCAGCCGCGACAGCCTCTCGGGATCGTCGCTACGCAGCCACACTGCCGACGGACTCCGCTGCACCGTCGCGTTGTCATCGGCCATCATCAGGTCATAGCCACCCGGCTGCGGCGTCTGCTCGGTCTGCGCCCGATACGTTACCCACGCCGAGCCTGCCGCCATCGCCTTGCGCTCCTGCTCGACGAGACGCAGCGGAAAGCAGTTATCGACCGGCGCGCCCCGCACGCAGCGCTCGCCCTCGGCCATTCGCATATCGGGCCGCAGCAGCGCTGCGTGCGGGGGCGACGCACCGGGCTGCTCCAGCACCTCGATGGCAAACGCGGTTCCGGCCTGGGCAATCACCGGCACGCCAAAGCGCGGACGGACCAGCCCAACCTCGGGCCGCTGCGCTGCCTGGGACGGATAAAAATCCCCATAGCGACGCAGGACCTCGGCCATGACCAGCTCGTCGCGAAGCGGCAGAGGCTTGAGGCACCCCGCGCTGATCAGAGCAAACAGCAGCAGCGGAAGCGCGGTGGGTGAAGCCATGGGCTGGACCTGCTTAGCGATGTTGGCGACCAGGGAAATTCGCAGGAGGAGCCACCGGCCGTGGTCCCGGAGCCGCAGGCGGTGCCGAGTGCGACGGCTGAAACACCGGCGCCTGATGAACGGGCGCCTGACGAACCGGCGCTGGCATCGAGGGCGAGGGGCGCTGCTCGAAGCTCGGTCGCTGATACACAGGCGGTTGGACCGGCGGCGACGGCGGCGGCGAGGGGCGCTGCTCGAAGCTCGGTCGCTGATACACGGGCGGTTGGACCGGCGGCGGCGCTGGGCGCTGCTCGAAGCTCGGTCGCTGATGCACGGGCGGCTGATCATGGCCCGGCTGCGGAAATACCGGCGGCTGATGCACGGGAGGCTGCTGGCCCGGTCGATTTTCCCATCCACCGGGTCGATTTTCCCATCCACCGGGTCGGTTTTCCCATCCGCCGGGTCGCTGCTGGATCGGCGGCTGCCCGGGCATCGGCGCCGGATGCTCCGGAGGATGAGGCCCAGGCCGGAACACAGGCCCCTGATGCACAGGCTGCTGCTGTCCCGGATGCTGATAGGGCGGCGGATAGCCAGGTCGCTGCTGTCCCGGAGGCTGCTGCGGATAAGGCGCCGGATATCCAGGTCGGTTGTAGATCGGGGGCTGCTGTTGATAGGGCGGCGGATAGCCAGGTCGCTGCTGTCCCGGGGGCTGCTGTGGATATGGCGGCGGATATCCAGGACGCTGGTACGGCGGCGGATAGCCAGGCCGCTGATACGGCGGCGGGTAGCCGGGCCGACTGTAGACCGGCGGATAGCCAGGCCGCGGACCGACGACTCCACCATTGTGGGTGTTCCAGGTGGGGCGCGCATACGGCGAATAGTAGGTGCGCGAGCCGAGCGGCACCCCCGGACGAACCACGATGTGCGAGCGCGGCAGCGCAATCTGAAGCGAGCCGAGCGGCGCCGGCACCACCCGCACTCCGGGGAAGTGATGCAGCGGCGGCCCGACAATCACGCGCGTAGTGCCAATCGAGCGGAAGTCGGTCGTGATGACCGTGCGCCCATAGACGTTGGGCATATACGACGGCGCGACCCGGAGCAGCCGCGGCGCCATGATGTCGCGAGCACCGACGAAGTTCCAGTAGTGCCAGCGCGCCCCAATTGCCGGACGGGCAATCACCACACCGCGGGGCGGGAGCGGCGCCCAGCCGACGTAGCCACCACCGCTGCGCCAGTGAACCCAAGCCGGGCCCCAGATCCGGCCTGGCACCCAGCTCCAGCCGTAGCCCGGCAGCGTGATCCAGCGACCGTAGTGGAACGGCGCCCAGCCCCAGTTGTACTCGGAGACCCAGGTCCAGCCGTAGTCGGTGTAGTTCCACCGCCCGCCGGAATAGTAGGGAGTGAAGTCGGGCCCGACGCTCTCGGCAGCTGGGACCCAGACGTTGCCATACTGAGCCGTCTGCACCCACTGACCATAAGGAGCCAGCGCATCGCGAAAGTCCTCATGGGCGCTGGGATCGTACCCGTCGTCGATGTTGCTGTAGCTCTGGTAGTCGTCGTCTTTGCTACAGTCGTACGACTGATTCTCGTCGTCAAAGCACACGCCTTCGGGAGGCGGCTGATAGACCTGGCTGCTATTCGGGTCGACCACCTGATTCGGATCGACATCTTCGTACCCAGGATAGTCCGTCGGGCCATCGGCCTTTGCCGACGAGAGCGACGCGCTCAGGACCGAAACACACAGCACGGCACGTAGGGTCAAGTTCATGAAAAAGGGCTCCTACAACTTCAGGACGAGTGTACGCGCCCGCTTGTTCAATCGGCAGCCCTAAGCACCGGAGAGTTGCAACCGGCTCCGCACTCGTGCAGGTCCTCTCAAGAGGCTCTGCACGCACTTGGACAGCCGTGCAGGTCCTCTCAAGAGGCTGTGGATGGGGCGGGCGGGTGACGTTTCGACAGGAAGGGATAGAGCGTCGGCAAGATTACCAGCGTGAGCAGCGTCGAGGTCACCAGTCCTCCGACCACCACCGTCGCCAGGGGACGCTGCACCTCGGCGCCAATGCCATGGGCGAGCATCATCGGCACAAAACCCAGGGCCGCAACCAGCGCCGTCATCAGCACGGGCCGCAGCCGGGCCAGCGCCGCATCAAACGCCGCGTGATGGGGCGAGTGTCCTCTACGTTCCAGATCGAGCAGCGACGACATCAGCACCACACCGTTGAGAACCGCGATGCCTGACAGCGCAATAAACCCGATCGCCGCCGAGATGGACACTGGCATCCCGCGCAGCGCCAGCGCGACCATGCCGCCCACGCAGGCAAATGGCACATGCGCAAACAGCAGCACCGCCGGGCGCAGCCGCTGAAACAGGAGACCGAGCAGGGCCAAGATGACCACCAGCACGATCGGAATCACCACCAGCAGCCGACCCTTGGCAGCGGCGAGCGTCTCGTACTGACCGCCCCACTCGATGCGATAGCCGGGCGGCAGCTTGACGTTGGCAACAACGCGCTTTTGGGCCTCGCCGACCAGAGAGCCCAGATCCCGACCGCGCACGTTGAAACCGACCAGCAGCCGACGCTCACCGTTGTGACGAAACACCACGCTCGGCGCCATGGTGCTGCGTACCTCGGCGACCCGCGACAGGGGCGCAAGTCCTCCACTCGGCAGCGGCAGCGGTACCTCGGCCAGCGAAAACGCCGATGGTGGCTCCGACAGAAGGCGCAGCTTGACCGGAATCCGCAGCGGTCCATCGAACGTAATCCCGACGGTCAGCCCGGTGCGCAGCGCTTGTACCGCTTCGAGCACCTCGCCCACCGACAGCCCCGCCTGCGCCGCATCGACGGGCCTGGGCAAGACCTCGACCATTGCCACTTTCGGGGGAGCCAAGATCTTGACGTCCTCGGCGCCCTGCTCTTTGCGACACTCGGCCTCGACCGCCTCGGCAAGCCGCCGCAGCTCCCCCAAATCAGGACCAAAGATGCTGATGACCACGTCGCTGACCGCTCCGGCGAGGATCTCATTGAAGCGCATCTGAATCGGCTGCGTAAACGACGGCTCACCACCGGGTGCCCGCCGCGCCAGCAGCTTGTCGATCTGGGCAATCAGCGCCTCACGGGTCAGTCTCGGTCGCCAGCCCTCACGCGGCTTGAGCGCCACGAACACGTCCGCCTGTTCCAGACCCATGATGTCGGTCGCGACAGCCGGACTGCCAATCCGCGAGACCACCTGCGTCACCTCGGGAACCTCTTCGAGCAGCACCCGCTCCATCAGACTGGCCTGCTCGATGGCTTGCGGCAGCGAGATGTCCGGATGACGCGTGGTCTGAATCACCAGATCGCCCTCGTCGAGCTGCGGCACAAACTCGCTGCCCGCGCGCAGGAATAGCAGAAGGCCGAGGATCAGCAGCACCGCCGCGCCCCCGCCAATCAGCTTGGGATGCCCGGTCACCCAGGTCAGGACCGGTCGATAGGCGCGCAGCATGATCCGAAACAGCAGCGGCTGTTTGGCCTGCACTCCCGCAATGTCCTGGCGACGAATGATGTAGCTGGCACTCGCTGGCACAAAGGTCAGCGCGAGCAGCAGCGAGGTAAACAGCGCAAGCACCACCGTCACGGCCATCGGACGAAACATCTTGCCCTCGACGCCGCCGAGCACCAGGACCGGCACGTAGACGAGCAGGATGATCATCACCGAGAACAGCACCGGCTGGGCTACCTCGCCGCAAGTCTCACCAACGGCGTGCTGCCAGCCTTTGGCGTCAGATTCCACCGAGGCATCGAGGCGATGAAAGAGATGCTCGACCATCACCACCGAGCCGTCGACCAGCAGACCGAAGTCAAGCGCGCCGAGGCTCATCAGGTTGCCGGGAATCCCAAACGCCACCATGCCGACCGCCGCCCCCAGCATCGACAGAGGAATCGCCAGCGCCGTCAGTAGCGCCGCCCGGGCATTGCCAAGCAGCAGCATCAGCACCAACAGCACCAGCCCCGCGCCTTCGAGGAGGTTGATGCCCACGGTGCGCAGCGTCCCGAGGACCAGATGGCTGCGGTCATAGATCAGCTCGATCTTTACGTCCTGGGGCAGCGCCGCCTCGACCTCATGCATCCGCGCCTTGAGTCCGTTCATCACGTCGAGCGCATTTTCGCCCCGCAGCATCTGCGCCATCAGGTAGACGGTCTCGCCCTGGCCGTTGCGCGTCGCGGCGCCGAGCCTCGGCTGCGCCCCTTCCCGCACCTCGGCGACATCGCTCACCCGCAGCGGGGTAATCACCTCGCCTGGCTCGACCCCGACGAGCAGACCGCCCAGCTCGCTCGGCGTCCGCGGAAAGAACATCGCCCGCAGCAGCGCCTGTCCCGAGCCCGCCGGCAGCGCCGTCCCCGCCACACTGCCGATGCTGCTCGACAGCGCTTCCTTGGTCTTTTGCAGCGTCAGCTTGCGCGCCGACAGCCGCAGCGGATCGGCCCTCACATCGAGCGTGCGTTCCTGTCCGCCCCAGCTATTCACCTCGACGACGCCCGGCACCAGCCGCAGCCGTGGCGCCACTTGCAACAGCGACAGCTCCAGCAGCTCACGTGGGGTCCGCTGCGGCGAGGTCACCGCCACATGAAAGATCTCACCAAGCCCGCCGGTAATCGGTCCAAGCTGAGGCCGCTCCGCCTGAGCGGGGAGGTCGACGCTGGATAGCCGCTCGCTAACCACTTGGCGCGCTTGCAGCACCGGTAGGTTGTCCTCGAACACCGCCGTCACCGACGAAATGCCAAAGCGAGAGATGCTGCGCTGCTCGATCAGTCCCGGCAGACCGCCGATTGCGATCTCCATCGGCCGAGTCACCAGCAGCTCGACTTCCTCGGGGGACAGGCCGGGCGCACGGGTCAGGATCAGCACCTGGTTGTTGGTGATGTCGGGCATCGCATCGAACTTGAGCTGCACCCCGACAAGCGAGAACAGAACCACCGCGCCCGCGTAGAGCGCGAGCACCAGTCGACGATGCTTCACCGAGCCGCTGGCCAGCTTTGCGACCCACGAGGTCTGCGCTGCATGGCTTTCACCGGGGGTCATGGCTCGCCCCCGCCAGGTCCGTGATAGAGGCTGGCGTCGGCAGCCACCAGATCGCCTTCATGGAGCCCGTCCGCGGAGACCAGCGAATCGACCCCGGAGCTCCACAAGACCTTGACCACCAGCGGCTGCGGCACATCGGCAGGTCCTCGGCGCAAAAGCTCTGCCCCCGACTCGGCCAGCCGCAGCGCTCGGGTCGGCACCACCCAGGCGCTGCCGGTACTGGTCTGGGCCGTCGCGGAATACACGGCAATCCGGGCTACCAGGCCCGGCACCAGCTCAGGATCGAGCGCCACGCCGGCATCGAGCGGCCTGGCTTTCGCGCCATCGACGGACTCGCTGACCAACCAAGACAAGATGGTGCCATCGCGACCATCGACCTGGGGCGACCGCTCGAGCAGCCGCAGCGCCCGCCGCTTGCCACCGGGCAAGATCAGCTCGAAGCGAGCGCCGGTGGGCAATTGGGCCGACAGCCGCGCTTCGATCCGCTGACCTGAGGCGCCCACCACCCGCATCACTTGAACGCCCGGCTGGATGACCTGACCCAGATTGACGTGCACGTCGACGACCACGCCGGCAATCGGGCTGCGCAGGGTAATCCGTCCGCCGCTCGCCGACAACGACGCCGCTTCTGCTGCGGACAGACCCGCCGAGTGCAGCACCGCCAGGGTCTCGAGCTGACTCGCTTTGGTCTCGGCAATCCGCGCCTCGACCTCCATCTGCTCCGAGAGCCGCGTCAGCCCCTCCGCCTTGAGTGCCAGTAGCTGTTCCCGCCGCTGCACATACGCATGCAGCCGCAGCCCGGCTCCGACGTGACTACCAGCGGCCCGCAGCACCTCGGGCATCAGCACCACACACAAGGGCTCACCTGCCATCACACGCTGCCCCGGCTGCACCAGGACTTGCACCACCTGCGCGGTAAAGGCTGGCATGACCTCGGCTGCCGAGCCCGGAGACGGCAGGACCTGCGCTGGTCCCTCGAACAGCGGCGCCGCCCCACTTGGACGAAGCTTGATCCACGGCGTCGGTACGCTCGTCGGTGGCTGCACCCGTTCGAGCGTCGGTGGACTGCGCGCGGGCTCCACCGTCGACGACTCATTCTTGTTGCACGACCCCAGCACCGCCGCGACCAGAAGCGGCCAGACCGCTTGCTTGTTCATTTGGAACCGCCTTCCTTGCTGCCCAAAAGCTTGGTCTGTTCCCTAGGCTCACTCGACGAACTTGCTGTCTTGGTAAGTTGTGGCGATAGCTCGCGCAGCAGACGTGACAGCACAAAGCGACTGTTGACGTGATCAGCCTGCGCTCGTCCGAGTCGACCGCGCAGTGCAAACACCGCCCGCCTCGACAAAAGAGCCTCCAGCACCGTCCCTTCACCCGACGAGAGCAGCCGTTCCCGCAGCTTCAGCGTTCTTTCCATGGCCGGCACCGCGACATCCGTTAGCTTGCGGACGATCTGCTCGGTGTGTCCGACTTCATGGAGAGCCAGCGCCATGGCTGCCCGCGCCTCGAGCAGCGCTTCGGATGCCGCACCTTGCCGACGCTCCACGAGCGCCAGCAGCTCCGCCCGCTCCCGCTGGCCGCGATCGAAAAAGGGCGCCTGCACGCTGAGCGTACCGACGATCGAATACGGCACCGAGGGCTCCTTGGCCAGCTGCGCACCGAGGTAGAGCGCGCCGCTACGATGGGCTCGCAGCTCCTCGTCACGCGCTCGCTCGGCCACGACCCCGTTCACCTGCTCACGCACCGACGGCAGCTGGTCGGCTACCGCAATCAGCTCGCGGTGCCAGTTCTCCGTCAGCTCTGGCAGCGCAATCTCGGGCAGGACACCCGCCGGACGCAGCGGCACCCCATCGGAGCGCCCGAGGCTACGCGACAGCTCCATCCCCTGCTCGAACGCCTCTCCTTCCAAGGTCAAAAGGGCCAGCTCCGCCTCGGCTTGGTAGCTCTCAGCCTCACTGCGGTCCGCCATCGTCATCGCTCCGACCTGCACCGCTCGCGCCGTTCGTTCACTCAGCTTCTGGGCCAGCTCCACCTCATGCTCTGCGGCGTGAAGCTGCTGCATGGTGCCCCACAGCCGCAGCCAGGCCCGGCCCGCCCGCAGCTCCCGCACCAGCCGCACCGACGACAGCTCACTCTGCATCTGGACTTCTTCGGCACCGGCGGCCCGCCGTCGCGACTGCGAGTAGCTGCCCAGGCTCATGCCCTGCTGGACCGTCAGCTGCGCCTCGAGCCCACTTACCTCTAGCTCTCGACGATAGCCAAGCTGTAGCCCGAGCTGCGGGTTGTTGGTCAGCCGCGAAATTTGCTGATCCTGCGCCCGCTTTACCGACAGAGCCGCTGCTGTCGACTGCACCTGGGGCGTCTGCCCCACCTGCGAGAGCGCGTCGAAAAAATGGATCTCCTCACGCGCTGGCTCCATCGCCCTTGCCCCCGCCGAGGTAAGCCCTGCGATGGCCAGCCCCAACGGCACCATCCACACCGCACAATACCGCATGGGTATTGGCTTACCACGCTCGGACCAGTCACCTCAAATGAAGGGACGATGAAGCGGCGACTATAGGTGACTGCGCGCGGCTTCAAGAGCGGCTCGGACCTTCGGCGAGGTCTTCACCGGATCGAGGACGAAGTCGGGACGCCGCCGCAGCACCTCACCGAAGCTGGCAACCGCGAGATCCAGCTGCCCGAGCGCGACGTAGCACGAGCCGAGCAGCTCGAAGATCGCAATCTGTTGCTCGAACAGCGGCTGCGTCTCGGCGAGCGCCTTCGTGAGCGCCATCACCGACTCGCTGTACTGCCCCTGCTGAAAGAGCGCTCGCGCCGCCAAGATTCGTGCCTCAATTCGCCCGCGATCCTCACGTGGTGGTCGAGTCTCGTCGCGCGGTGACGGCCTGGGCACGGTCACAACAGGTCGCGCTCGCCCAGGAGGAACCGCCGCCTTGCCTGCCGCAATCGGAGCCTTGGCAACCACACTTGCGGAAGCAGCAGTCGAGCCAGCAATCGATCCAGCCAAGGCCAGTGCCAACCACAGGGCTCGCATCAGCTCCCTCGCGTAAGCAGTGGCATCTGAACTTTTACGACCCGCAGCTCCCCTGGCACAAGGTCGAGCATCTGACGGACGGCTTTGAAGTACGGCCCGCGCAACTCCAGGTAGCGACGGCCACTGCGCAGCCGCAGCGGACTTGAAAACGGCGTGGTTTCGATGCGCTGCCCATCGACAAAGACCTCGGCCCAGGGATCGGCTATCACCAGCAGCTGGGAGCTTCGCCACGGTGGCTCGCCCGGTGGAGCCAGCGGCGACCGCGGCATGCCAAGCGGCAGCGCTCTGAGCAGCGACACGCCAAATAGAAGAAGCAGAAGCAGTCCGGCATGCACCAGTGGCACCCGCAGCTGCGTCGGCAGATGCAGCCGAACCCGTCGCTTGTGAGCCTGCGGCTGCGGCAGTCCCGACAGATCCGTCGCTGGCAGCAGGCCGCGCTCAACCAGAAAGCGGACAATGTGGGCCTGACCACTTTCCCCCACATGATCGCCGACAAAGCCTTCGAGGGCGACCAGCAGCTGCTCGGGCGTCCGATAGCGCTGATCCCTCTTCTTGCGCAGACAGCGCTCGACGATCCGGATCAGCGCCGACGGTGTCTCGGGACAGCTCTTGGCGAGCTCTTGCGGCGCTTGGGTCCGAATCTTCTCAGGCAGCGAGTGCAGGGCATCCTCGGCAAACGGCTTCCGCCCAGCGAGCATCTGATACAGCACAATCCCGAGTGAAAACTGATCCGACCGCCAGTCGAGTCGCTCCCCAAGAATCTGTTCCGGGCTCATGTAACTAGGCGTTCCGAGCGTCGCCCCCGTCGCTGTGAGATCGCCCGCATAGCGCGGATCGTCGGCAATCCCAAAGTCACCGAGCTTCACAATCCCACTCTTGCTGAGCAGCACGTTGGCCGGCTTGAGGTCGCGGTGCAGCACGCCCATGGTGTGCAAATAGCTCAGCGCCCGCGCCACTTGCAGTGCGATGCACGCCGCCACCGTCGAAGGCAAGCGCGGCACTTTCTCCAGCAGATCGTACAGATCAACTCCGTCGACCAGCTCCATCACGATGAACAGCGCGCCTTGCTCGCGATAGAACTCGTAGACGTGGATCAGGTTCTCGTGCTGGAGCTGCGCCAGTGTGCGGGCCTCTCGCTCGAACCGCTGCGCAAACGCTTCGTCCTCTTGAACCGCCGTCTTCAGCGCCTTGATGGCGACAGGCCGTCCGAGAGTCTCTTGCACGGCGCGATACAGCACCGCCATCCCGCCCGAGGCGAGCTCACCCTCAATGCGGCAGGACCCAACTCGGTCGAGCATGATGGATCTCTTCTGCACCTGGCGCGTTCACGGAATCAGGGCGCCCCACCACGGACCTGGACCGGAGGCGCAAGGGTGTTTCTAAGTGCACGTCTCTGGGATACCATATCGAGCTCAGACATCCTCTGTGATTTTGAGGGTTTGGGTGCGCGACGAAGCCAACGAATCGCTGATGCTCCGCTTTCGCGACGGCGATCCACGCGCCTTCGAGCTGCTGTTACAGCGCCACCAACGGCCCATCTTCGAGTTCGTGATGCGCTCGGTGGGCACTGCGGCTGTCGCTGAAGAGCTGACCCAAGAGACCTTCCTGCGCGTCGTCAAGCAGAAGGCTGTCTATGAGCAGCGGGCGCGCTTTACGACCTGGCTTTACACCCTGGCGCGCAACCTGTGCATCGACCACTCGCGACGGATGCAGCATCGGCGGGCCAAGAGCCTCGATGCCGTAGATGAAGAGGGGCACAGCCTGCTCGAACGAACCGCCGACAAAGGTCCGATGGTGGACCGTCAGGCGATTGGCGACCAGCTCAAGGAGCGGATGCGCAAAGCCATCGAATCGCTGCCAGAAGATCAGCGCGAGGTCTTCTTGCTGCGCGAAGAGGCGGATCTGTCGTTCAAGGAAATCGCCGACATTGTTGGAATTTCCGAGAACACGGTGAAGAGCCGGATGCGCTACGCCCTTACGAAGCTGCGGTCGCTACTGGAAGAATATGAAGATATGGCACGGGCACTCTCATGAGCGAGCAGTGTAAATACGACGAACAGGTGCTCGACTATCTGTACGGCGAGCTGGCCGAGGCAGAGCGTGCCGTCTTCGCCGCGCACTTGGCGGGCTGTGAGAATTGCCGTCGCGAGATTGATTCGCTGTCGGGCGTTCGCAAGCAGGCCACCGAGCTGCCCCGTCCGGTGCTAAAGGCCGATGTGGCCGCGCGAATGACCGCGCAGCTGATGGAAGCGGCGATCGCGGCGACGAACATGAAGGCTGCGACCGCAGCGCTGGGCGGAGGCAAGCTGGTGCCCTTCCGCAGTGGTCGACTCAGACGAGCATTGACGCATCCGGTGAGCGCGGGGCTTATGGTCGCCGCTGCCGCACTGTTCATTGTGATCTTCCGCCTGCGCGAGCCGACGCAGCCGGTCTCTGACTCGCCAACTCCCGCAGCAGCGGTAGAGCACGCTGCAAAGACACCGCCGAATACGCCGACAGTTACGGCCCCGGCTGGCACAGCGACTCCAGTTCCTCTCGTGACGGTCAGCCCCGACGGCACGACTGGGCTTTTGGCACCGAAGGAAGAGGCGAAACCCTCAGAGACTCCGCGTCCCGACACGTTCAAAGCCGGCTATCGCGAGACCAAGCTGGCGGACAGCACCACCAGGGCAGTAGATGGCGCGGGCGGCGTTTTCTCGGCCCCCGCGACGGCGCTTCCTGGCTTCGGAACGACCGCAGGCGGCGGCAAGAAGTCCATGGCATGGGGACCAGCACCGACGATGCCACCTGCCGACAAGCTGAATCCGGGGCTGGCCAAAAATGATCGAGCCGAGATTGCCAAGAGCGAGGCGATGGATGACCGTCGCTTTGCCCCGCCACCTCCGCCGATCGCAGAGCCGAGTGCCGCACCAAGTGCCGTGGCCCAAGCCGCACCTTCGCAGGCCGCTCCCTCGCAGGCCACCAGCGGCGCAGCTGCCACACCAAAGGGCAAGGCCATCAGCGAAGAGGAGGGCAACACCCAGGGCATCGTGGCCCAGAGTAAGGCCCGTCAGCATCAGCGCACCATGGACGAGCTGGAGCACGGTGAGCTTGCGCAAGCGCCAAGTCCGTCCGTGGGTGACAACGAAAGCTATGCTCGTCGCCAGGCATCGGTGAGCAGCCTCGGTCGTGCGGGTGGTGCAGTTGGCCACGCCAAGGACGCGCCGAGCGACGAAGATGTGCAGGCTGGTTCCGCCAACCAGGCCGCTGCCGCCGACAAAGTGGCGGAAAAAAGTGCCGACCGCGCGGGCCCGCTGACTCAGGTGTACGAGCAGATCCGCAGTGGCCGCTGCGTCGAAGCGCGTGAGCTGCTCCAGAAAATCGAGCGCTCCTTCCCTGGTCAGGCTGGCCTGGCCGACGCCAACTCAACCTGGCAGCGCGACTGTTCGCTGCGCTTGCAGCTTCAGAACCGCGAGCAGCAGAACTACCAGAACCTACAGCAGCAGAACTACCAGAACCTACAGCAGCCTACGCTACCGCCGCGTGGCAACTATGCGCCCGCAATGCCCAGCCCGGCCGCCGCGGCGCCCCGTTTGGAGCGCGCCCCGATGGAGTCAAACCTCCGCGACTCGCAGTACAGCGAGCCCCGTCGCGCCATGGCAAAAAAGGTCGCCGCGCCAGCCCCGGCCATGAAGGCTCCGGCGAAGGCCAAAGCCGCTCCCGCCAAGGCCGTCGACGCTGCGTTCTAGCCGCCGTCCGGCAGACCCAGCTTCTCGCGCAGCTCTCGCTCTTCGCGAGGCGACAGCCCAAGTCCCACGTAGTCGGGTTTTTCGCCGCGCAGCAGCGCTTTCACCGCCAAAAGCTCCATCCTCGACAGCGAAATCCCCTCTAGCCGGTAATCGCGAAAGGCTTCCCAAGCCAGCGGCACCCAGCGTTCGACGAGGCTGCCGATGATCTCGCCGTAGACACGGATCTCATACTGGGCATGCGCGTCCATGCGCAGCGACAGAAAATGCAGCAGGTTGTGGAGGTCGACCTTCCAGTACCACTGCGTGTAGTAGTTGAGCGTCAGATTCATCCGTGCCAACTCCCGCGCCAGCTGCGGCTCACCGGGCCGGCGTGGCTGCCCCGCATCGTCCTCGTTGAGAAGCTCCTCGTAGTGGTCGTAGCAGCGCTCGGCATCGTGCGACAGAAGCCGCAGCACGGCCTCAGCCTGCTCCGGTGACAGCGCCGCTTCACGACCTTGACGATTCGAGCGCGACTGCTCGGCGAGCTGCTCGGAATGGGGCAGGTAGAACTCGCGGTCGAGGATCGAATAGCGCGCCGAGTACTCGTTGACATTGGCGGTGCGATGGCGAATCCACTGACGGGCGACGAAGATCGGCAACTTGACGTGGAGCTTCAGCTCGCACATCTCCAGCGGCGTCGTGTGACGGTGACGGAGCAGATAGCGAATCAGCCCGCGATCGCTGTTGAGCCGCGAGGTTCCCCTTCCGTAGGACACCCGTGCGGCCTGCACAATCGCCGCGTCGTCGCCCATATAGTCGACGACGCGCACGAAGCCATGATCGAGGACCGGCAGCGGCTCGTGGAGCAAAAGCTCCATGGCAGCCACGGTGGGACGACGGGTGAGAGCGGAATCTGACTGGGCCTCACGAACGGCCTCAACTTGAGCAGCGGAAAGCGACATGGCGCAAGCGTCGTACAGAAGGCGAGCCCTCGCTGTCAACCGGGCGCTGCACGGTCCTGCTGTTCGGTATTCCGTCGGAGTTTTGGATCTCCTTCGTCGGTGGGTAGCTCGATCGCAAACTGGGTCCCGGCGGGCCCGGTCGACACGACGATCTCTCCATGGTGGTCGCGGACGATCTCGCGCACAAACGGCAGCCCCAGCCCAGTGCCCTGTGCCCGCGTCGTAAAAAACGGCGTCCAGATTTTCGGGAGCACGTCATCGGGAATCCCAGGCCCGTTGTCGGCGACGATGACGCGCAGCCTGTCGCTCATCGGCTGCTCGACGGAGAGTGTAACCCGCCCCTCGGGACGACCCTGGCAGGCTTGGACCGCGTTCTGCGCCAAGTTCTCGAGGGCCCGGCGCAGCTGCTGGTGGTCGACCCGCAACGTGGCCCGCTCCCCCACCACGTCGACCGTCACTGCACCGCCCGCGACCGCTTGGGCGCTCTCCCTCACCTCGTGGAGCAGCAAGAGCAGGTCCACGGGCTGGAGCAACGGCGCCGGTCGGCGCGCATAGAGCAGAAACTCGGCGACGACTTTTTGCAGATGGTCAAGCTCACGCAAGATCCGCTCGACATAGCTGCGGGACTGCTCTGGATCGAACGGAGCCCCGTCGGGGAGCGGCGAAAGCTCTTCGCGAAGCAGCCCCGCAAACAGCGCCATGCCACCGAGCGGATTGCGGACCTCGTGAGCAATGCCGGCCAGCATCATCTGCATCCGCTCGTCGCGCGCCAGCAGCCCTACGCGCATCGTCTCGAGCGCTTGAGCCAGCACCGCAACCTCATCGTGGCCACGGCGCAGCTCGACGGGAACCTGGCGATCCAGCACACCCTGGCCGACGACTTTCGCGCCCTCACTGAGCCGTCTCAGCGGCTGACTCACCCGTCGCCCGAGCACGATGGCCAGCCCTGTTAGCAGCACCGCCGCGAGCAACCCGAGTAGAAGCAGTGTCCGCTGGAGTCCGAGTAGATCGGCATAGAGCGTCGCGCTGCCATCAATTCCGACGGCAAAACGCACCGTCCCTGACTCACCGACAATCGCCGCAAAACCCGACTTGTAGAGCTTGCCGTCATGGCCCTGAAACAGCACCGACGAAGCCGCTCGCTCTGGCGACGACCCAAGCCCAGCAAAGATCTGGGCTAGCTCACTCTGGCTGCCGTCGAGACGATAGAGTCGGTCCCCAATCGCAGCACCACCGGTATCGACGCGAACGGTATGGTCGACGCCAAAGACATATACTCGGGCCAGAGCCGCAGCGTCGCGCACTTCGATCAGCCGTCGGTGCAGATTGCGATACGTCCGACTCGCTTCGTCGCCTGGTTGGAGCAGCGCCACGCTCTCCTCGGGGATCTGACGGGCCAGCAGCTTGGCCAGCGTTTGCAAGCGTCGCCCAAGCTCGGCCTCGACAGCCCGCGCCGCAGCCTGCCGCGCCAGAAGTCCAAAAGCGACAAACAGCAGTAGCGACGGCACCAGCATCGCCAAGATCAGCTTCAGGGACAGGGAAGGCCGGCGCATGACTTGCTCGGGCAGAGCTTACTCGGAAACCACCGTCGGCTGCCAAGGCTGACCGACCACAATCGCGACGACCACCGACCCGAGCAGCGCCAGCGCGCACAGCACCGCCAGGACCGTGAAGAGTCGATCCGCCGGCGTGGGTCTTCCATCGCTAAGCTTCGGCCTGATCACCAGCAGCAGCAAGAGTGCGCCGGCCAGCGCCCCGCCGAGGTGCGCCACCCAGTCGACGTGCGGACGCAGCGACACCACGATGTTCAGCCCCAGATTGATGAGCGCCCCTTTGCGCAGCTGAGTCACCAGCTCCGTCGGCAAGCCCATGGCTCGGAAGCCCAGCACCGCCGCCGCGCCGAGCAGACCGAACAGACTCCCCGACGCGCCGACGCTGACCTGAAAACCAACGACGTCCCCGAGCAGAGTTCCGAGTGCCGTGCCAGCCAAGCCAGCGACGATATACAGCACCGCAAAGCGCTGCCAGCCGAGGAGCTTTTCGAGGAACGGACCGAAGCTGTACAGCACGTAGCTGTTGAGCAAAATGTGCAAAAGTCCGCCATGCAGCGCCGTCGCGGCCAGTAGTCGCCACCACTGACCCTGCTTGATCAGCGTCGGCACCTCGGCACCCATGCTCACCAGCGTCAGGACGTTGTCGGAGCCGCCCCACAGCTCGCACAGCCCGAACAGCACGATGTAGAGGCCAATCAGCGCGTAGGTAACCCGAACTTGCCGTCGCGACATCAGGGCCGCAAAGATCCCAATGTCGTCGATGACCTCGTCGCGGGACTCGCCGCCCCCGTCGGTAAATCGACCAGATGCCGAGGAACCTTCGCTGCTTTTCATAAGCCATCATATAACCTGACCCATGTCCCGTTCGTCCATGCTGCGTGGCGGCGCTTCGGTGCTGACGTGGCTGTTTTGTTGGCTGACGACGCTGCTGACCGACTCGAGCGTGCGGGCTGAGGAAACCGGGCGGCTCAGCGGACGAGTCTTCGCCCTGGGCTCGATTACCGCGCAACCCGAAGTCGTCGTCGAGGCACGGGTCGGCGAGCTAACCGTCGAGACCCGCAGCGATGCCAAGGGCTATTTCGAGCTGCGCCCGCCGCTCGGGCCAGCCAAGCTCAAGCTCAGCCATCCAGAGTTTGAGACGCTGCGTACCACCACGCAGGTCGGTCCGAATACCAAAGTGGAGCTGCGGCTGCGACGGCTGCCGGCCTTCAAGCAGCCGTTTTCGACCACGGTCCGCAGCCCGCAACACAAAGCGGAAGGTCAGCACCTCAGTCTCCGCGGTGAGGAGCTGCGCACGATGCCCGGCAGCCTCGGCGATCCGTTTCGCGTGATTGGGCTGCTGCCCGGAGTGGCGACGCCAGTGCCGCTGCTGCCGCTCTACGTGGTGCGCGGCGCCAGCCCAGGGCAGAATGGCTTTTACCTCGATGGAATGCGTGTGCCGCAGCTGTTTCACTTGCTGGTGGGCGGCGGCGTGGTTCATGCCCGGCTCGTCGAGCAGATGGACTTTTATCCCGGCGCGTACGACGCCTCGTTTGGACGCTATGCGGGTGGCATCATCGACGCCAAGACGCGCGCGGCCCGCTCCGACGGCTACCACGGCGAGCTAGAGGTACGACTGTTCGATGTCTCCGCCCTCATTGAGCTGCCGCTGCCGCGAGAGGTCCGCATCACCGTCTCGGGACACTACGGCTACCCCGGCCCCATCGTCCACGCCATCGACAACCGCGTCGACGTAGGTTACTGGGACTACCAGCTGCGCCTCGACTGGAAGGGGCTGACCGTGCAGGCGCTGGGCTCGTACGATAGCGTGTCGATCACCGATCCCTCGCTGTCGGGTGGGCCGGGCAATCCTCCGGCGGACAACACCTTTCGCACCACCTTTCATCGCCTGCAAGCCCGCTATCGGCACCAGCTCGGTCGCCACTCGATCGAGGTCGGCGCCGTTTTTGGCATCGACGAAATGACGATCTTTCAAGGCAACGGCGTGCGCAAGCTCGGGCTCAATCTACGAGCCGCCGCGACGCTGGCCTGGCCACAGCTCAAGCTGCGGGTCGGCACCGATACCGAGCTGTCGCGCTTCACCGCGCAGAACTTTGGCACCGTCGACGTTCGTGCGCGGCCCGACGACATAGGCGACCTGGGCGGCTCACGCGACGGCGTGGTGGCCTCGGCGTATGCAGTGCTCTCGGTGGAGCCGTGGCGCTGGCTGACGCTCACCGGCAGTGGCCGCCTCGACCTCTATCACGCGGGGGCGGTGACGCTGCTCGGCCTCGATCCTCGACTGCAAGTGCGGGCGCGCCTGACCGACTTTCTGCTGATTCACGCAGGATTTGGCTATTTTCAGCAGCCCCCGAGCTTTCCGGTCGCCCTGCCGGGCATCGACACCTACGCGCTCAGCCTCGGACTTCAGCATGCGACGCACGCGGCCATCGGCGAGGAGCTGACGCTGCCGTTCTCGCTCTCGCTCAACCTCAATGGCTTTTTTCAAAAATACGAGAACTCCAACGACGTGGTCATCGACTTCACGCCGCAGCTCTGCACGTCGCCGCCGCCCGAGTCGCTGTCGGGTTACGCCGCCGTCATCACCCGTCAAGTGAACGGTAGTTCCTACGGCATGGAGCTGATGCTGCGTCGCCACTCGGGTCGCTTCACCGGCTGGATTGCTTACACGCTGAGTCGGGCCGAGCGCGCGTTCACCTGTGGCCTGCGTCCCGCCGACTACGATCAGCCGCATGTCCTCAACACCGTCGGACAGGTCCGCTTGCCGTGGAACCTGATGATCGGCGCGCGCTTCCTTTATTCGACGGGGCGCCCGGTGACCATTCTCAAGCCGCCCGACGGGAGCGCCACGATTCGCAACGCCGATCGCCTCCCCGACACCATTCAACTCGACCTGCGCATCGATCGGGAGTGGCTGTTCAAGTCCTTTGCGCTCGACGTGTTTATCGAGGCCGTCAATGTCACCTACGGCCAGGCGGTGTTCGGGCTGACCTACCCTCGGGAAGGCAACATCACGCGCTACGATCAGCCGCAGATAAATGGCTTCCGTTGGGTGCTGCCGTCGATTGGCGTGCGGGGTCGGTTCTAAGAATCTTGACTTGCCGACCCAGGGCGAGAAATAACCCGCTCACGATGCGCACCGTCCAAAAACCTTGGGGCCACGAGCTGATCTGGGCCCATACCAGCCGCTACGTCGGCAAGATCCTCCACATCAAGCGCGGCGAGTCGCTGTCGCTCCAATACCACCAGCAGAAGGACGAAACCATCATGGTGCTCTCCGGCAAGCTCCGCTTCGAGCACTACGCCGAGGGAGAGACGCCGGGCCATACCGACCTTTTGCCCGAGCAGCCGTTCCACATCACGCCCGGTCTGCGTCACCGCATGACCGCTCTCGAGGATACCGATGTGGTGGAGGTCTCGACGCCCGAGCTAGACGATGTGGTGCGCCTGGAAGACCGCTACGGTCGCAAGGGCACCAGCGTCGCCTGAGCCGCCGCAGCCTCGGTCAAACGCCGATGTATAGGCGGTTACCGAAGTTTGGCTCGAGGTTGGCCTCGAAGATCTTCTGCGCGGCTGCATCGATGTCGTAAGCGACCCGACGGAACTCGAAGATTCTCGTCTGATCGTCGTAAATGCAGTAGCTGGCGCGGTTGTCGTAATCCCGCGGCTGACCGACGGAACCGACCGAAATGATATAGCGATAGCCGGGCCGTACTTCGAACTTTTGCGCGACCACTTCGTGTACTTCGCTCCGTGACAGCGCGAACGACTTGCAGAGGTGCGAGTGACCGATGAACGTCACGTCGGCGAGCTGATCCCAATAAGGCAGACAGCGCGACGCTTGTTCCGTCGAGAAAATGTACTCGAACTCTTCGAGGTTGATCGGCGAGCCGTGGCAAAAACAGATGTGACCTTCACGCCGCTCATACGGCAAGTTTTGCAGCCACAGCATGTTCTCGTCGGTCAAAATGCCCGAGTGAAGATCGAGCGCCTGACGCGCGGCGTCGTAGTAGTACGAGTAGTCCATCCGTCCGGCGACCGCAGCATCGTGGTTGCCCAGAATGCAAAATGCGGCGTGCTTACGAACCAGATCGCAGCAGCCATTCGGATCAGCCCCGTACCCTACGGTATCTCCGAGGCAAACCAGCTTGTCCACGCGTGCGACTCGGAAGCAATCCAGGACGGCTTCTAGTGCCTCTAGGTTGGCGTGGGTGTCGGAGAAAATACCAATCCTCATAACGGAAGCCCTACTGTACTTTGAAATCCACTATTGCAGCAACCGTCACGGCAGAGCCCCAATCCGTCCGTAAGTCCGCAAGGAAGGACGCGGGACGGGAGGCAGCGACGGAGCGGGCTCGTCAATAGAAAGTTTTGGGTGGGACCTTGCCGGTGCGCTCGGCGTGGTTACGGTGCGG
>Ga0154020_10000302_pt1 | contig 59130 bp, 52 predicted proteins | sample Klosneuvirus_201_FD_109709 | JGI IMG/M metagenome (GOLD analysis project Ga0154020, IMG submission 109709) | Active sludge microbial communities from wastewater, Klosterneuburg, Austria - Klosneuvirus_20160825_MG | ecosystem: Engineered > WWTP > Aerobic digester > Activated sludge | place... | reverse complement strand
GCGTAGTTCTTGCGGACCCGGAAGTTGTTCTGAATCACCGAAGCCATTAGCGACCCTTTCTGTCCCTTGCAGCGAAGTGCACAAGGCTCACAGGAAAGCTCCTCGGGAATCTCATGGCGGGGGATCCCGGCGCAGCGCGCTTTCCCAACGAGGTTGTCTACCCTCCCTGACCTCCGAGCGAAGCCCTCGCTCGATCAAGTCGGGAGGCAGAATGCGAAGCGAAACCGTATGTGACAAAAACCGGCGGCCCACAGGGACACCTTTCCCTGCGAGCCGTCGGTCGGCCCCACTTCCTAGCTTTTGTAGCTGATTGGCGCAGGCCAATCCTCGAGCTACTTGATCTCGACGGTGGCGCCAGCCTCGACGAGCTTCTTCTTGATCGTCTCGGCCTCTTCCTTGGTCGCGCCAGCCTTCAGCTCCTTGGGAGCGCCATCCACCAGATCCTTGGCTTCCTTGAGGCCGAGGTTGGTGATCTCGCGCACCACCTTGATGACGCCGATCTTGTTGGCGCCAGCGCCGGTCAGCATGACCGAGAACTCGGTCTGCTCAACAGCAGCCGGAGCAGCAGCGGCGCCACCACCAGCAGCCGGACCAGCGGCGACGGCCACCGGAGCAGCCTTCACGCCCCACTTGTCCTCGAGCAGCTTGGTCAGCTGCGCGATCTGGATCACCGACATTTGTGAGAGCTGATCGACAATTTGGTCCATGTTTGCGTTGCTCATTTGTCATTTCTCCTTGGAGTTTTAGCCCTGGGCCTCAAGCGCACGCTTCCGTGCGTCGAGGACGTATGCAAAGTTCTGCGCAGCCGCGTTGAGCGTGCGTACGACGTTGGTTGCTGGAGCCATGAAGGTCGCAAGCAGCGAAGCCCTGATCTCGTCCTTGCCCGGCATATCTGCCGACGCGATGACACCCTTGTCATCGAGGACACCTTCCAGGTAGCCGCCTTTGATCTTGAACTTCTCATTGTTCTTGGCGTAGTCCCGCGCCACCTTGGCGGCAGCAGAGGGGCTATCCCAAGAAAAGATGACCGCCGACGGACCTTCCAGATACTTGCCCATCTTTTCCATGGGCGTACCAGCGATGGCGAGCTTCACCAAGGTGTTCTTGTAGACCTTGTACTCGCACTGCTGCTTCCGGAAGTCTTCCCGGAGTGCAGTCACCGCCGGCACCTGAAGGCCGCGGAAGTCACAGATAACCACCGACGCGCTCTTTTGGAGCTTGTCTTTCAACTCAGCGATTTGCTGCGCTTTTTCGTTCCGATCCATACCCCAGACTCCAAGTCTCGGCAGGTGATTAAGCCGTCGTGGCTCCTGCTATCAAGGACGGTTGCGTTACTCCGGCAGAAACTGCCGAAGGGATTACTTCGCGGTAAGTTCGCCCTGGACTTCGTTGATGTCCAGCTTCAACCCGGGACCCATCGTCGTCGACAGGCCGATGCTTTTCATATACTGACCCTTCGCGGAAGAAGGCTTGAGCTTCACAAGCAGCTCAATGAGCGCCCGCGCATTCTCACGCAGCTTCTCCGCACCGAAGGAGACCTTGCCAATCGGAGCATGTACGATACCGCTCTTCTCGACACGGAACTCGACACGACCGCCCTTAAGCTCGCGGACCGCCTTGGTCACATCGGTGGTCACGGTGCCAACCTTGGGGTTCGGCATCAGACCACGCGGACCGAGGATACGGGCGATCTTTCCGATCAGGCCCATCATGTCCGGAGTCGCCACTGCTGCATCGAAGTCGAGCCAGTTCTCGGTCTGGATCTTGGCCACCAGGTCTTCGGCACCGACGTAATTGGCACCAGCTTCCTGGGCCTCTTTCGCCTTGTCACCCTTGGCGAACACGACAATCCGGACCGACTTTCCGGTTCCGTGCGGCAGGTTCACTGCACCACGTACCATCTGATCGGCGTGCTTCGGATCGACTCCCAAGCGCACGGCCAGATCGACGGTCTCATCGAACTTGCTCGAGATCTTGAGCTTGGGGAGAAGATCAAAACCCTCGGCCAGACTGTACCGCTTCTCACGATCAATCTGCTTGAGGGCAGCTGCGTACTTCTTGCCTACTTTGGCCATTTGGCGGTCTCCATGTCGACTCAGGGCAAGGCCCCGAAGATCTCCCGCACGTCGCTGCGGTGGGCGAGAGGGCTAGCCCTCGGTAACGTCAATTCCCATCGAGCGGGCCGTGCCGGCAATCGATCGCATGGCGCTCTCGACATTGGTGGTGTTGAGATCGGAGAGCTTCTGCGCCGCGATGTCGCGCAGCTGCTTCTTGGTGATCGAGCCGACCTTCACCTTGTTCGGAATCTTCGACCCGGACCCCGGCTTCTTCTGAAGCGACAGACCGGCGGCTTTCTTCACAAGAACGGAAGCCGGCGGAGTCTTGGTGATGAAGGTGAACGAGCGGTCCGAATAGACCGTGATCACCACCGGAATCATCATGGTTTCGATGCCCTGCGTCTTCGCATTGAAGGACTTGCAGAACTCCATGATGTTCACGCCGTGCTGACCGAGTGCCGGTCCGACGGGTGGCGAGGGATTTGCCTTACCGGCTGGGATTTGCAGCTTTACGTAGCCAGTGATCTTCTTCATGGCTGATTCCTACGGGTCTGTCAGGTATTTGACGCCGGTTTGACTACCACCGAGCGGCAACAGGATGCCCAAAATGCCCTTGCAGAGCAAGCACTTAGCGCATGGGCCAGTAATCTTCTTGCGATCTTATGTTCCCAGCCTCGGTAAGAGCAGAACTCCGCTCATTCCTGGGAGCCGGAGTTAGGCCTTCTCTACCTGCGCAAAGTCGAGTTCAACGGCCGTTGCTCGACCAAAGATGCTGACTCGGACCTTCACCTTCTGCTTCTCGGGCTTCACCTCGTCGACGATGCCCGCGAAGTTGGCGAACGGTCCATCAATCACCCGCACGCTCTCGCCTTCCTCAAAGGACACGCGAGGCTTGGGCTTGGAAGAACCTTCGGACATCTGCGAGTTGATCTGCGCGATGTCCTTCTCATTGACCGGAACCGGATTCGTTCCGCCAAGAAATCCCGTCACCCGCGCCGTGTTCTTGACCAGATGGTAGGTCCGCTCGGACATCGCCATCTGCACGAACATGTAGCCGGGATAGAACTTGCGAGTTGTCGTCCGCTTCTGGCCCTTGACGAGCTCGAGTACCGACTCTGTCGGGATCAAGACCTGACCGAACTCACCGTCCATACCAGCCTGCTTGATCCGCTCTTGGAGCGAGAGCTTGGCCTTGTTCTCGTGGCCCGAGTAGGTATGCACGACGTACCACTTTAGACCCATTGCATCACCGCCGCTTTGCCCAAGGGATGATCCTGCTAGCTATACAGGTGGCCGGTCATGAACGCCCACGTGGCGTCGAAAACGCCGAGCAGAAGTGAGGCGATGATAACAGTCACGATCACAACGAGGGTAGCCGCGCTCGTTTCTTTGCGAGTGGGCCAAGACACCTTGCTCAACTCTGTGACACATTCCGAAGCGAGTCCGAAGATTTCTTCGTTGCGCCACGCCGAGTACACTCCAACTCCGGAAAGAAGAAACGACGCAGTGTAGACGATGAGCTGCTTAGGCTTGGCGAAATAGCTCCACACCCACTCGCTGGTCTTGACCAGCAAGAACATGAGCGCCAAACCGGCTGCTGCAAACAGGATATGGACCCACTTTCGTTCCATCGTTGCCGTCTTGCTCCACTTGAGTGCTCCAGCGTAACCCGCCGATCACCCCAGGGCCCTCGCCAAGCTCAAGATGTAAATTTTTGCAATCACTAGCAGGCCAGGAGGGATTCGAACCCCCAACCCGCGGTTTTGGAGACCGCCGCTCTACCAGTTCGAGCTACTGGCCTATGAAAGCACTCCACGTCACCGCCTCCCGAGAGAGGCGACCGCCGCGACTACTTGGTCTCCTTATGAGAGGTGTGGCGGTGGCACCATTTGCAGTACTTATTGAACTCCAGCTTGTCCGGAGTGGTGCGCTTGTTCTTATTGGTGTGGTAGTTCCGCCGCTTGCACTCTTTGCACTCGAGCGTCACAAGTACACGATTCCCGCGAGCCATGTTCTGTCCTCAGACTACTGCGCGAGCATGAGCCCGCGTTTGTTTGTCGTTGTGAAAGAAGAGCCCATGTCCAGGATTGAACTGGAGACCTCGTCCTTACCAAGGACGCGCTCTACCAACTGAGCTACATGGGCACATCAACTTCCGGTAGCGGGCGACGGGATTCGAACCCGCGACGTCTAGCTTGGAAGGCTAGAGCTCTACCAGCTGAGCTACACCCGCAAAGAAATCAAAATCGGACTAGAAGTGGAGGGAGAAGGATTCGAACCTTCGAAGCGTAGACGCGGCTGATTTACAGTCAGCTCCCTTTGGCCACTCGGGCATCCCTCCGCGATTGTTTATGTTGTCAAAGAGCTGGCGGCGGGAATCGAACCCGCTGCCTGCTGATTACAAGTCAGCTGCTCTACCAAGTGAGCTACGCCAGCAAGCGCCGACGGCCGCGAGGCAGCGAGTAGTACCTTTACTGTCCCGCTCCTGTCAAGAAACTTTTTTCGCTTCACGAGTTTGTGCTGGCCGGCTCGCCAAGGACTCGACTGTACACAATGTTGGAAAGTTCGCTCAATTTGCGGACCGTGGCAAGCGGTCTTTTTCGTCCACGTCTCTGGCCACGTCAAGTAGATCGCCAGAAGCTCGCTCCGTCTCGGTCATCAGAGGGGTTGGCGAAGCGCCGTGACAGCTCGGTGAACTAGGTGATCTCGAGGGCCATCGCGACGGCACGGCCACAGAATCGCTGGTACTCGGAAGAGGCATGGACCTCGGGCGGCAAGCTCTCGCGCGGCACCGGTCGGAAGCCAAATTTCTCGGCGAAGAAGTCGGTCGCGTGCTCGGTCAGCAAACAGACCCGCAGAAGTCCGCGCTGCCGGACTCGCAGGAGCGCCATCTCGGCCAGCATCCAGCCGAGCCCCTCCCCTCGTCGCTCCGGATGCACCGCCAGCGATCGCAGAAGTGCGGTGTCGCGATAGATTTCGAGCGCCACGCAGCCGATCACCTCGCCTTGGCTGTCCTTGAGCGCCCACAGCTCGGCCAGCTCACTTGGCACTCCCGCTGTCGGCAGCTGCACCAGCTCGAGCAACTTTCTGACGTTCGAATAATCGGATGGCGAACACGGCAGTACCGCGTCGCCCAGCTTTTGGAGAAGCCTATCGTGGAGGTTCTCGAAGCTACCGGAGGACATGATCACGACGGTGTCACCCGCCGAGGCCCGCTGCACGAGGATCTCGATGATCTGCGCGGTGCTGACGATCGCCCGCGCCGGAACGCCGCGCTTGCGGATGTCCGCCGCCAGCTTCTCGACGTCGAGCCGATTGCCGGTCGGAGCCTTTTCCGGCATATGCACCGCACCGATCAGGATCTCGTCGGCAGCCGCAAGCGCGTCGGCAAACTCGTTCTGGAACACCGCGGTCCGGCTCGTCGCTGAGCGTGGTTCAAAGACCGCGATCAAGCGACCGCTCCCGAAGCGACCACGCAGGCCACGCAGCGTCTCGCGAATTGCCGTCGGATGGTGGGCGAAGTCATCGACTACGGTGACGCCCTGGGCCACGCCGCGCAGCTCCTGACGGCGCTTGACACCGACGAAGCGACGAATGCCGGACGCGATCTCGCTCGCCTCTAGTCCAAGATTCGCCAGTGCGGCAATGACCGCGACAGCGTTTTCTAGGTTGTAGCCACCGGAGAGCCCCAGCTCGAAGTTGCCGTAGAGCTTGCCGTCATGAAGCAGTTTAAAGGAAGAGCGACCGCCGGTCTTGATGCCGGTGACTTCGGCTCGCCACTCGACGTCGTCGGTGCAGCTGCCGGCAATTCCGTAGCGCTCAACCCGACAGCGGGCAGACTTGGCGCACTCGATCGCATGAGGAGAGCTGCCACTGACGACAAGAGCCCCCTGCTCGGGGATGAGCGCCACCAGCTCGCGGAAGGCCCGCTTGACTTGCTCGAGGTCGGTAAAAATGTCAACGTGATCCAGCTCGACGCTGGTCAGGATCGCGACCTGTGGTCGGTAGTGCAGGAACTTGCTCTTCTTGTCGAAGAACGCGCAGTCGTACTCGTCGCCCTCGAGCACGATGTGCGCGCCCTTCCCGATGGCAGCGTTGTGGCCCATGTTGAGCGGCACGCCGCCGATCATGTACGACGGATCGCGCCCGGCATTGAGCAGGGTCCACGCAGCCAGCGAAGAAGTCGTGGTCTTGCCATGGGTTCCGCAGACCACCAGCGGCAGCTTACCGGGGAGAAGTAGTTCCTCGATAATGGCCGGAAACGAAGTCAGCCGGATCCCCCGCTGCTGCGCCGCCAGCACTTCGACGTGATCGCGACGACAGATGTTGCCAACCACCACCACGTCGGGCAGCCAGTCGAGGTTCTTGTCGGCAAAGCCCTCGACCAGCGAGATGCCTGCCGCTTCGAGCTGCGTCGACATCGGTGGATAGACGTGCTCGTCGGAGCCGCGAACCTCGTGGCCAACCGCCATAAGCAGCTCCGCCACCGCGCCCATGCCGGTACCGCAGATGCCAATGAAATGAATCTTCACGTTTCTCCTCGTCAGCGTCGCGGTGAGCGCGCCGCAGAGCCAGGCCGGTTGGCGTTTTGGCCAGTATAACGGATGCCGATCACGGCCAGGGAAAGGTCAGTTCTTCGTCGCTGAGGTGAGCGCAGCGAGCACCGCATCACCGCACTCGCGAGTCGACAGCGCACCACCCAGATCGCGTGTCACCTGCCCGGCCAGCACCACTTGCTCGACCGCTCGTCGCAGCCGATCGCCACAGCCGCCTTCGCCCAGGTGGTCATACATCATCGCCAGCGTCAAGTAAGCGGCCAGTGGATTGGCGAGACCCTTGCCCGCGATGTCCGGCGCCGAGCCATGAACCGGTTCAAACAGAGAGCAGCACCCCGGATGGATGTTTCCCGACGCTGCTATGCCCAGACCACCGCAGATCGCGGCCCCGAGATCGGTCAGGATGTCGCCAAACAAGTTTGAGGTCACCACCACGTCGAAGCGCTCCGGGGTCCGCACGAACTCCATCGCTGCGACGTCGACGAACAGGTGACTCGACTGGACCTCACGATGCTCGGCGGCCACTTCGCGGAAGGTCCGCTGCCACAGCCCATGGGCGTGCGGCAGTGCATTGGCCTTGTCGACCATACAGACACGGGGCGAGCGGTGCGACGAGCCATGCGGCACCTTGGCCAGTCCGTACGCCGAACGAATGATTCGCTCGACGCCACGCCGCGTGTTGAGGTCCTCACTGATCGCAACCTCGTCGGGTGTGTCGCGCTTGAACGAGCCGCCCATCTGCACGTACGGCCCCTCGGTGTTCTCGCGCAGCACCCAGAAGTTCACATCGCGCCGCGTCTTGCCCTTCAGTGGACACAACTTCTCGTCGAGCAGCTGGACCGGACGCAGGTTGATATACAGGTCCAGCCCGAAGCGCAGTCCGAGCAGCACATCGCGCGCAACCACTCCATCGGGAACTCGCGGATCACCAAGCGCACCGAAAAAGATCGCGTCGAACTGGTCACGCAGCATCGTCAGCGCACCCTGCGGCAGGGTCTCTTGGGTCTTCAGGTAGTGATCGGCGGACCACGGAAAGTGCTCGATCTCGAGAGGAACCCCGAGCGGCTCGACGGCTCGCAGCGCCTGCGCCACCACCTCTGGCCCGATTCCATCCCCGGCGATCACTGCCACGCGACGGACTTTCCCCGGTGCGGCTGGCAGCCCGAATGGATACACGCTCTGTACACCGGTCATCGTCGAGGCCTAGCGCAGAGCCGTAAAGCCGGCGCCTCGGGACTTGCCGGCATCTTGCGGACTGAACTTGAGCGCGCGAATTCCCAACGCTCCGTCGGTGTAGAGCCGCTCACCCTTGTGGGTTTCGATGAGCAGCGCCTCGGCAGACAGCGTCACTCGCTTGACCCGCTGCACCGCCAGTGCTTCCTGGCCGCCGACGTCGAGGATGATGGTGAGTTCCACCTCGTCGCTGACCAGATAGGCGCCCTTGCCTTCGGCTTTGACGGCGGGCTCGCTCTCGAGAACTTTTTGGATCAGATCCTTCTTCATCGTAAATCCCTCGGCCACGCGGGCCAGCGTGCGGTAAGTACCCCAATTCAACCCGGCTGGCAATCCGGTCACGGCGGAAAGGCAGCGCGCTGTCGCCGAGCTGCTCGCCCACGGACCAAACGCCGTCGCCGGGCTCAGACGCGCAGGCCCCAGTGCAGCTTGTTGCGGAGCAGATCAAAAAATGATCGCCTCAGCGGACGAAAGATCGTCAGCGGATGATCCGAACAGGTCACCTGCACCACATCACTCGGCCCGAGTGTCTCGCTCCACTGCCCGTCGATGGTGAGCAGCACCTGCTTGGCATCGCGACCGGGCCGGATCTCGACCACCGAGCGCAGGTGAACCACCAGCGGGCGGGCCGTCAGAGTGTGTGGACAGATCGGCGAGATCACCAGGGCTTCCATGTTCGGCATGAGGATCGGTCCCCCTGCCGCCAGGTTGTAGGCCGTCGAGCCCGTCGGTGTGCAGATAATCAGTCCGTCGGCCCGGTAGGACGTGACCGCATCGCCGTCGACAAAGGTGTCCAGCTCGAACAGCCGCGCCATCCTCGGTTGGCTGACCACGACATCATTAAGCGCCGTTCTTTCAATCAGCAGGTGCTCAGGCCGAGGCATCTGCTCGGAGCGACCGGGCGGCATTCGATAGACCCGACAGCGCAGCCGATGTCGCTGCTCGGTGGGAAGGTTGCCATCGAGCGCCGCCAGCAGCGTCTCACTGGCTTCCTGGGGCGTGCTGCACGTCAAAAACCCGAGCCGCCCGAGGTTGACCCCCAAAAGGGGCACCGCTCGCTCACCGAGGAGACCAGCGCCATAGAGCATGGTCCCGTCGCCACCGAGCGCCACCAGCATCGCCAGATCCTGCGGCAGCTCGCTCTCGCTGGTGCTGCGAATCCATGAGGGAAGCTCGACGTGATCGCGCAGGACCAGCTCGGCGTAGCCACGCTCGCGCAGCGCCAGGACCAGCTGCTCACACAGCGGCACCGACTCAGGCTGATCGCGCTTGAGGATGAAGCAGATGGGGGGCAACTAGGCTCCTGGCGACGGCGTCTTGGGCCGGCCCGATGGTGGACGCACGCGCCCCAGCTCGCCGCTGCCCCGATCGCGGAGGTACTCCAAAAAGGCGATCGCCGCTGGTAGCTCTGCCGCCGGCAGCTGCTCGATCAGCTCGCGGATGAGACGACGATAGGCATCCCCCGGAGCCTCGCCGGTAGCAACCGGACGCGGCAGCTGGACCTCGCTGTCGTCGGGCTGGAGAACCTCACCCCAGGGCGGAGGCTCCGCCGTCGTCAGTCCGTCGCGCTTGAACCATTCCTGAATGTGCCAGTGGAGTAGCTCGCCGCGATAGGCAAACCAGCGCTCCCTCTCGACGGGAAAATTGAGTAGCGCATCTTTGAAGCGTCGAAACGCTCCTTTGCCGTCGATGCTGATGATCAGCCGCTCGCGCAGCACCGGCTCCGTCACCCCCGCGACAAAGCGCTCCATCCACTTGTACTGCTCCCGCGACGATGCAGGCTCGACGCGCAGATAGGCGTCTCCACCGCTCATCACCTTGGCGCGAAGCTCCTCGACGTTGGGAGCCGCCTCGACCAAGGTGATCACCTCGCCGGTTCGCGTATCGAGAAAGCTCTCGGTGTCAGGGGCATTGCGCTCAACCGCCGTCTCCAACTCCGCCCAACGCACCGCTATGACTCGCATAAGTAACCAACCCCACTTGTAAGAGATATTACATATTTTGGCTGCTTCTTTACAGCGTCGAAGAACGACACCGCCGACGAAGACCAGTGCCAAGGCCCGAATATGATTTTAAAGGCTATGTGAACTGCGCGGGGATTTGCAAGCGCTACGGGCACTTCGCGACACTTCGCCGCAAAGCCGTGACCCGAAAAATTGGCAGACGACGGCTGTCGGGCTAGAACGCGAGCACCATGCCGCTTTCGTCGAGCCATAGACAGGCCCTCCTCGAGCTAGTCGGTGAAGATGGTGAGCTGCGCTTCGAGGAGCCGCTCGCCCGCCACACCACGCTGCGAGTGGGTGGTCCCGTCGACGCCTGGGTCGCTCCGCGCAGCATCGCCGGGGTCCAGAGACTTCGTCGCTTCTGCATGGAAGCTGGGCTGCCTTGTCGCGCGCTCGGCTCGGGCTCGAACCTGCTGGTCCTCGATGGCGGGGTCCGTGGCGTGCTGCTGGCGACTGAAAATCTGCGCGGCCTCACGTTTGGTGTGCCGCTCGGGGACGATCCGCGCACACCTGTCACCATCGAGTCCGGCGTCAGCACCGGCAAGCTGCTGAGCGAAGCCACCCGTCGCAGCCTGGGCGGCGTGGAGTTTCTGGGCGGCGTGCCCGGCTCGATCGGCGGCGGCATGATCATGAATGCTGGCACCTACCTCGGCGAGTTCAAAGACGTCACCAGCGAGGTCAGCAGCGTCGATGGCACCGGCAAGCTGGTCACCCGGACGCACGTTGACTGTGGCTTCGTCTATCGCGGCTCGGCACTGCCAGCGACGGAGGTGGTGGTCTCGGCGCGCCTTATGCTACCGCCCCGACCACGTCCTGAGATCGAGCTGGACGTCGCCGCACTCCGCCAGCGAAGGAAGGAACGAGAGCCACATGGAGTGGCTTGCGCGGGCAGCTTTTTCAAAAACCCCGCCGGTGACTTTGCGGGTCGCTTGATCGAGTCCTGCGGGCTTAAAGGCATGCGCTGCGGCGACGCCGAAATCTCGACCACACACGCCAACTGGCTGGTCAACGTCGGTAAGGCCCGCGCCAGCGACCTGCTCGCGTTGATCGATCTGGCCCGCAAGTCGGTGCTCGAGCGCTTTGCCGTCCGCCTCGAACTGGAAGTAAAAGTGATCGGAGAGCCAGCATGAAAAGACGAGTGGGAGTGATCATGGGTGGCCCGTCCGCCGAGCGAGAGGTCGCCTTGGCTTCGGGTCAGCGGGTCGTGGAGGCTCTCCGCGAGCGTGGTCGACAGGTGGTGGCGCTCGACTGGACCGGGGCGGATCAGAACCTGTGGTCCGATCTGCGTCGCGAGTGCGTGGAAGTCGCGTTCGTCGCGCTCCACGGCACGCTCGGGGAGGATGGCTGCATTCAAGGCCTGCTCGAGTGCGCTGGCATTCCCTATACCGGCTCGGGGGTCTTGGCGTCGGCGCTGGCGATGGACAAAGTCGCGTCTCGCCGCGTCTTCGACCAAGAGAGCATCGAGGTGCCGCGCTGGACGGTCTATCAGGGCCCCGCCGACATTGAGCGCATCGGTCTGCCGCTGGTGGTCAAGCCGTCCCGGGAAGGCTCGTCGGTGGGCATTTCGATCGTCCGCAGTGAGCAGCAGGTCGAGCCGGCCTTGCAGTTGGCGCGGCGACTTCACGGTGTTGTGTTGCTCGAAGAGTTCGTGGCTGGACGCGAGATCGAGGTCGCGGTTCTCGATGGCGAGGTCCTCGGTGACGTCGAGATCCGCCCCGCCGGTGAGTTCTACGACTACGCCGCCAAGTACCAGCGCACCGATACCCAGTACGCCGTCCCGGCCCCGCTCACGGCTGCCCAGCGTCAGCTCTGTCACGACCTGGCGAGGCGGGCGCACGAGGCGCTGGGCTGTGCTGGAGTTACGCGCACCGATCTGCTGCTGTCAGCGACGGGACGAGCGGTCTGCCTGGAGGTTGATACGCTGCCTGGCCTGACCGATCGCAGCCTCGTCCCCAAGATCGCCGAGCAGTCCAGACTCGACTTTGCCACGCTGTGTGAGCGGATTCTCGCCACCGCTGCACTCAAGGCTTGATGCCGATCTCCGTCGAAACAGTCTCGCCACGGGCCAGGTGATCGGGATACGCTGTTGAGTCGAGCCACGGTGAGACGACGATGATTCGCATCTTGGAGCTTCAGAGCGGCGGCAGTGGCAGCCCGGTGATTCGCGAGATCACCGACGAGGCAGCTCGCGTTTCGCTGCTCGCTCCGTCGCCCGGCATTGTGCGTTGGGTCGACATCTCCAAGCAAACTCCCGAGGAGCTGGACCTGATCGCCCAGGGCTTTCGCTTTCACCCGCTGGCGCTCGAGGACTGTCTGCACTTCGATCAGCGACCCAAGCTCGAAGAGTACGCCGGCGCCAGTCCGTATCTGTTCGTCGTCACCCACAATTTCACGGTTTTGCCGACTACCAAGAGCCTCCTTTCCGACGAGAACTCGCTGCATGTGCCGCGTCTTTTGTGGGCCGAGAGCCGCTCGCAGATGGTGGCGCTGACGATGCTCGAGACCCACGCCTTCCTCGGTCAGACCTTCTTGGTTACGGTTCACGATCAGCACAGCCCAGCGCTGGAGCACACCTGGAATCGGGTCAAGCACGACCCGCAGCTGCTCGGTCGCGGTGTCGACTTCGTCTATTACCTGCTCGCCGACGGGCTCTGTGACTCAAACTTCCCGGTCCTCGAACAGCTGGGCGACATCCTCGACGATATGGAGGAGTCGCTGTTTGACAATCCGAGCCGCGCCGATCTGCACCGCATTTATTCGATGCGTAAGACGCTGGTCTCGATGCGACGGGTGCTGTCGCCGCAGCGCGACGTCATGGGCAACCTGGCCCGTCACGGCGGCAGCCCCTGCGTCAGCGAGCGCACCGCGCCGTATTTCCGCGACATCTACGACCACCTGACGCGCATCTACGAGAGCATCGAAGCCGGTCGCGATCTCCTCGGCAACTGCGTCGACGCCTATATGTCTGCCGTCGGCCAGCGCACCAACGAGATCATGAAGCAGCTCACCATCTTGTCGGCCTTGCTGCTGCCGGTGACGTTCTTGTCAGGGCTGTTCGGGATGAACTTCGAGATGATGCCGTTCCGCTCGTCGCTGGCATTCGGGTTGGCGCTGCTCCTCATGTTCGGAGTGGTGCCTGGAGTGATGTTCCTGTGGTTCCGTCGCAAAGGCTGGCTGGTAAACGATAAGCCCGACGAGCAGTCACCACGCGAGACCGGGCGCCATGCCGTGAAGAAGTGACTCGACGGTGCAGTGCTCGACGGGAACCGCTGGCTGAGCTGGCCGAGCGAGCAGAGCGGCAGCAAATCGCCGGGCCACTGCTTCGGTCGTCAGCGTCGAGTCCGCACCTTCTTCGCTAAGACTCGTCACCTGAGTCCCGCGCGCGCCACACGGCACAAACAGCTGCCGCCGGAAGACCTCCGTCGAGGCGGCGGTGACATTGAGCGACAGACCGTGAATGGCCACCTGGTGCTCGACGTGAACCCCGACAGCGCCGAGCTTGCGATCCCCAACCCACACACCCACCGGCTCGGCTCGATACTGCGCGCTCACCCCAAGCGGCTCGGCCACAGTAACCGCCGCACTGGTCAGCCACTCGACGTGACCGACGACGCCCCCGCGCAGCCGTACCACCGGATAGACGACGAGCTGCCCTGGTCCGTGATAGGTCGCTTGGCCGCCACGACTGACCCGCACCACTTCGATGCCCTGCGCCTCGAGCTGCGCGATGGGAACCAACAGGTCAGCCGGCGTCGCCCGATGTCCGAGAGTAACCACCGGGGAGTGCTCGACGAAGAGAATCGTCTCTTCACCGCCGGACAACACCTGAGCACGCAGCTCGGTTTGCAGGGCGAGGACTGACTGATAGCCCGCCCGACCCAGCCAGACGAGCCGCATTACATCCGCCGCGGATCGGTTCCGGGCTGGGCGTAGACCGTGCTCCAGATGGTTGACTCTTGCGCGGGCGGCGACTGATCGGCAAAGCGCACCGCCTCCGCCACCCACTCCTTCACCTGATCGTCGATCGCGGTGATTTCAGCCTCGGGCAACACCTTGAGCAGACGGGTCCGCGCCAGCTCGATCGAGTCGCGCTTCTTCCAGCGCTCGATCTCTTCTTTGGTGCGGTAGTTGCCAGGGTCGGACATCGAGTGACCACGATAGCGATAGGTCTCGATCTCAAGCAGCGACGGCATAAACTGGGTCCGAGCTCGCTCGACGGCGACACCGATGCGATCGCGAACCTCCATCACATCGTCGGAGACAAAGCGATCGCGGACCATCGCAAAGCCAGAAGCCCGCAGCGTGATATCTGGATGGGCCAGCGTCCGCTCGAGCGGTGTGCCCATCGAATATTGGTTGTTCTCGACGATAAACACGACCGGCAGCTTCCACAGGCCCGCCAGCGACAGGCCCTCGAAGAACGCGCCTTGATTGACTGCTCCGTCGCCGAGGAAGCATACCGTGACCTCCGGCAGGTTCTGATACTTGCTGCCGAACGCGACGCCCGCCGCCAGCGGCGCCTGTGCCCCGACGATGCCGTAGCCGCCGAGAAAGCGGTGCTGCGCCGAAAACATATGCATCGAGCCACCGAGGCCGCGCACGCAGCCCGTGTCCTTGGCTTGCAGCTCCGCCAGCATCGCTTTGCCAGACTCGAGCGTGCTGCCCGCCTTGGCCATGAAGTGCCCGTGGTCGCGGTACGAGCCGATCATGTAATCGGTAGGCTGTAGCGCGAGCGCCGCACCGACGCAGATCGACTCCTGACCAATCACCAGGTGGAGGAAGCCACCAATCTTGCCCTGGCCGTACGCCTTGGCGGCAGCCTCCTCGATGCGGCGAATGAACAGCATCTGGCGATAGGCGTCGCGCAGCACTTCAACGTCGGTCGCAGCGAGCGGCTTCAAAAGAGCGGGATGCACGGCTTCCTGCGCCGGCACCGCAGTCGTGTTGGTCTCCATATTCGAGCACTATATTCGATGCTGGCGCGGCGCTGGAAGCGATTACTTCTTGCAGCACAGCACGCCGTTTGTGCTTGTCTGGTTCGACGTGGTGGTCGTCAGCGGCTGGTAGGGCTGACTGATCGAGAGATTGTTGCCGGACAGGTCGAACATCGCCTTCCCAAAACCGCTGCACACGTTGATCGGGTAGACGCTGTAGACGCTCTTGCCGCACCCCGCCCACGCTGCCGTCTGACCGCCGCCACTCACCGCCCCACAGAAGTTGCTCGTGCCCTGAGAGTGCACAGCGACGTTGGCCAGGAAGAAGCCACCGAGGTTGTTGCAGGCATTCTGGTTGATGGTGTCCGCGACGGTGCAGATCTCCCAGCCGACCGCGCACAGCCGAGCCGCATTCTTGGTCGGGTCGCTGCTGACCGAGTAGGTTCCAGGACAAGCATAGGCCGACTTGCCGCTGCCACTGCTCACGTCGGAGCCAGCCCCGTCGGCGCAGCCGCTCATCGATGGCCTTAGGTCTGGATTGCCCCCACCCATGTCGGCATTGTTACTCGAGGTGCCCATTTTGCAGAAACCGTCGATACAAGAATAGCCGTCAGGGCAAAAGTGACTGGGGTCACAGATGAGCGAAGCGGCAGTCAAGTCCGGATTGAAACAACCAAATAGCAAAGCGATGGGAACAAGCATATTTTTACGCATATTTAGCACTCCACTAGCAGGTAATGAGCCTAAAAACTCCCAACTACCGCAACGCCATTTCCCGTCGGAACAAGTCGCGCTGTTGGGGCCGGGCTGGGCGCCACCGCGTTGCTCGATTGTTTGCCACGTAGATAAATCCAATAACCAGTCCACGCCGCGCCACCAGCCAGCGCAATTCCACCGAGCACGTCGAACGCTATCGCAGTATTATTGAGCGTCTTACCTTTATCGTATAGCGAGGCAACGTCTCCTGTCCAATAGCGATTGCTGGCCGAAGCGACATCCTTCTGGATCGAGAGAGCCGAAGCGCCCGTCCCAATGCCAATCGCCAGGAAAGCCACTCCCGCCCCGAGCGTCGCGAGTGCCGGAATCGGCGGCAGCTTCGGATAGCCCTTGAGCCAGCCCGGCCCACCGTCGAGAGGAGCCGTCACAGGACCGGCAGCCGGACTGCTCGCCCGCAGCTCGGCGATGTGCTTTTTGACATCTTCGAGGTCGGAAGGGTTGGTGGCCGCGTATTGCTCGTAGTAGCGCAGCGCAGCATCCTTCTCGCCCTGCTTCTCGGCAGCCCGCGCCAAGTTGAAGAGCAGCGGCGTCAGCTTCGACAGCGCATAGGCAGCCTCGAACTCGGCCCGCGCGGCGGTGTAATTGCCTTCTTGGAAGAAGCGAGCGCCCGTGTCGAAGTGCTGCTTCGCGGCGTTCATTTCTTCCGTGCTCGGCTGCCCGGACGAGGAAGCCGCAGCTGTTTGCGAAGCAGGATCCGCGCTCTGCGCCAAAGCGGAAGTCGATGCCAGGAGCGCAACCGCAAGGACGCTCAGCCTCGGGAGAGCGCTTCCGATCGGCAGCCTAGATAGGCCCATAACAAAGAGGTCTGAGTTTGCCACGTTGCGAATGTATCACGGCAAGATGGCTCTGTGTCGATGTTCCGTAGTCGATCTCGACGGGTGGTTGGTTGGCACACCGGCTGCTTCTACCCGCGCGACAAGAGGTCCACGCACTGGCCTCTCGTCTGAGCCGCAGTTTCCTCCCGCGTATCCCGGTGCGCCGCTGCACAGCGCCTCGTGCGCCCGTGCACAACCAGCAGCCCCAGGTGCGCAACTGCACGGTTGGCCATGGGCCACCCACAGGAGGGCCGCGCAGACCTGACCCAAGCCAAAGGATACGTTCATGGATATCCAGACCCGTAGTATCGAGAACCTAGATGCCGACGTGATCATCGTCGGAGGCGGCGTGACCGGCTGCGCGATGGCGCGAGCGCTTGCCAACGGCCAGCGTCGCATCCTGGTCCTTGAGGCCCGCACCGGCCACAAGCCCCGCTTCGCTGGAGAGCTGCTCCATCCGATCGGGACGCAGGTCCTCGACGAGCTTGGCTTCCTGCCGACGCTCCGCAAGCATGGTGGAGTCGATGTCGAAGGCTTTGCCGTCGTTCAAGCACCCACGCTGCCCGTCACCCGCCTGCCCTACTCCGAGATCGACTATCACCGAGCCACCGGCTTTGCGATGGAGCACCGCGACCTGGTGACGGGAATGCGCGAGTGGGCCGAGCAACAACCCGGCGTCACCTTCCGCTTCAACGAAAAAGTCGAAGAGGTGCTGCGCAGCCCGCTCGGGCGGATCACGGGAGTCCGAACTGCGACGGGGACGCTGCGAGCGAACCTCGTGCTCGGCTGCGACGGTCGGCACTCGAAGATTCGGCCTCTGCTCGGCTTCCCGGAAGCGGCGCGGCTGGTGTCGTTCTCGGTGGCGATGCGACTCGCCAACGGGGCCAAGCTGCTGCCCTGCCCGACCTATGGTCATATCTTTCTTGGAGCGTGGGGTCCGATGCTGATCTATCCGATCGGCGGACCCAACGGTGCGCGAGACGCTCGCGGTTGTTTCGATGTCACGCGCGAGCTGGTGGGTGGTCCGCAGGGCGCCAGTGAGCTTTTGCGTCGCGAGTATGCTCCGCACCTGCCGGCGCCGCTGGCCAAGGCCCTGATTGAGTCTCTCGATCGCGAGCTGCCGCAGATTGCCGCCAATGAAGCGATTCGTACCGAACAGGCCGTGCTGCCCGGTGCAGCGATCGTTGGTGATGCCGGCGGCTGTGGCCATCCTCTGACGGCAACTGGGATGACGGTCTGTTTCACCGACGCGCACCGACTCGGACGACTGCTCGGCAACGCGGGGGACTTTTCCGACGCGGAGCGAGTCGATGCCGCGCTGCGTCGGTATGAGATCGAGCGCTACCGTTTCGTGCGGGTTCGCGAGGTCCTAGCTGATGCACTGTACGAAGTGTTCCGAGGCGCCGAGCCGGGCACCCGGGCGATTCGGGAAGGTATCTTCCGCTATTGGCACGGCAGCCAGCAGGCACGGGCGCGATCGATGGCCCTTTTGTCGGGGGCCAGCTCGAATCCGCTTACCTTCCTGCGGGAATACGTCACCGTCGCAGGGGCCTCGACCAGTGCCGTGCTCGCGGGTGAGACCGGACCACAGCGCGGCGAGCTTGCCACCATACGCCAGCGCTTCTCGTCGCTGGTTGGCATTGGACAAAAGAGCGTCGAGAAAGCGCGGCTGGTGTTCCGCGACGTCCGCCAAGAGATGCTCCGCGCCAGCGCCTAAGTCCCGTCGACGACATCCTCCCGCTGGCCACTTGGGTCAGCGGCGAGACCTACCGCAGCAATCAGCGCACTAATACTTGTGAAGGATGAGCCCGCTCGGTCCGACGACGAAGATGTCATCGGTGCCAGCGCAGCCGACGCTGGTGAAGGCCTGGTTGGTCAGCGAGGGCTCGGCGAGCCATTCGGTGCCGACGCGACGCATGATCACACCCTGCGTACCGACGCCCCACAGCTCGCCGGTCTTGGCGACGGCGCAGGCCGCGACACCACTGGCCCCGGTCTGGGTCAGAGGTCGCGCCGAGGTCACGGTCCAGCGACCCGCCGAGCGACGCAGCACCGCGCCCTTGTTGCCCAGAGCAGTCAGTCCTTCTTCCGCCGTCCCGATGAGTGACACCAGCGTCTCGGTGGATATGCCGGCGGCTTCTTGTACCCAGCCGGTCTTGTCGCGGCGAAGAATGATGCCCTTGGCACCGGCAACGTAGGCCACTCGGCTGTCACCACTGCCCGTGCCCCAAGTGGCGAAAAAGTCGTCGGTGATCGGTGGACCCATTGGTCCGGTCTCGATGTTCCAGTTGCCCTGGGTCTTGCTGTAGATGCGGCCACCGCGACCGACGACAAATACGGCATCGACGCCGACCCAAACCCCGGTCAACTCGGCAACCCCGAGTACGCCGCCCTCGGTGACCCATACCGAGCCGGCCTGGTGCAAGATGGTGCCCTCGGCGCCGACCGCCCACACATCGGGGTCACCCGACGGAGGCACGTAGCCGCTTACCGCATTGAGCGTGGTCACCGTCTGGCTCGGTACGATCCGCCAGCTGCCCAAAGCGCCGACGCCGCTGTGCTTGATGATCAGGCCATCGGTACCGACGGCGTAGACATCCGACGGGTTGGCGGCCCACACTGCCGCCAGTGACGCCTGGGTCACTCGGCTCGATACCTGGCTCCAGGTATCGCGCTCGCGACGGAGGATCGTGCCGAGGTTGCCGACGGCGTAGACCGTGTTTGTGCCAGTGCCGCGATCCGTTCCCCACATGGCCGACAGAAGTTCGCTGGTTAGCCCAGCCGCTTCGATCTGCCAAGCACCGGCTTTGCGACGAAGCATGGTGCCTTTGGCTCCCACCGCATACAGCTCGTCGCCGGCGCCCCATAGAGCCGTCAAGTTGGCGGTGGTCGGTGGTCGCTCGAAGCTCCAGTTGCCGCCGGTCTTGCGCATGATGACGCCGCTGTCGCCCGCTGCGTAAACATCGCCAGCGAGAGCACCGGTGCCGACCCATACCGCGTTGAGCTGCTGGGCGGCCATGGCGTTGGCTTCGACGAGCCACTTTCCGTCGCTGCCACGATGCAGGATGCGACCACTTGCCCCTACTGCATAGACATCGGGAGCCGTCGGGCCCGCCACGCCAGAGACCGCAAACAGCGAGTCGGTCGTGACACCCATGCCTTCGGGGACGAAGTTGAGCGAGCTGCCGCTACGAGTGACGCGATAGATCCGACCGGTGGTGCCGACGGTGAAGAACTCGCCGGGGGTCGAACTGGCCCACACCGCGGTGAGCTGTCCGTCGCCGGTGCCAATGAGCGGGCTCTGATCGCTCCACTGGCTGCCGTTGTAGACCAGGCTCAAGTCGTACATGCCGACGGCCATGGCCTGCGGAATGCCACCGATTAGATATCCGCTCATGCCGAGGATGGTGCGACTGCTGCTGCCGGGACTGCGCTGGACCTTCCAGCCCGTCGAGCGACCGGTGACCAGCGTCCCTGCCTCGCCGCCCATGTACAAGTCGTCTTGATCGGAGCTCTTGCCTGCCGAGCCCCAGAGCGATCGCAGGTTGTTGCCCTGCGGAATCGGGCTTTCCCAGCGCCAGCTGACCCCCGCCGGATGGCCACCGTCGCCAACGTTGGTCATGTCGCCGCTGCCGCCGTCGGGATGGCTCGTGCCATCGAGCGGAGCCTCGGTCACCGGCACCTCGAAGCAGCCTGAGCCGCCCAGGACCGCCGTGAACAGTAGAGCTTGGTACGACGCAGTGCGTAACGATTTCCGTCGCTGGCGTCGGTTCATAGCAGTCGTGATACTCGGAAGCGTCAAAAACGAAATATTGTCGGTCAGCATAAGTGGATCGTTTGCGACCGAGCGAGCGCTGTCAAGCGTCACCTTACGAAGTTTCTCGCCGAGATGTGCTGCCAAGGTGGGAACATTGGCACCCAATGTGTACTAGATTTCTGGGATGCAGCGCTGGCTGACTCTGCTGTTGTTTCTAGTCCATGTGGCTTCGCCGGCCTGGGCCAAAGTGCCGCAGGGCGTCATCGCAGGAATCGTTCACGAAGGGGATGTCGAAGGCGTGCAGTCTTTTCGACTCGCCAATGGTCTGCGCGTGGTGCTGCTGCCGGAGCCGTCGGCGTCTTCGCTGACGGTGGAGGTCGCGTATGCCGTCGGCTCGCGGCACGAAGGCTACGGCGAGGCCGGGATGGCGCACCTGCTCGAGCACCTGATGTTCAAGGGCACGACGCGCTTTCCCAAGCCCGACGAGGAGATCGATCGCCGCGGCGGCGGATGGAATGCCGAGACCGAGGTCGACCAGACCCGCTACTACCAGACCCACTTGCCGAGTGAGGAAAACCTCCGCATCGCCCTGGCCATCGAAGCCGATCGGATGACCCAGGTCCGCATCCGCCCAGCCGATCTCTCGAAAGAGTTTCAGGTGGTGCGCAACGAGCTGGAGCTGGCCGACAGCGAGCCGCGCGACATCCTGCTGCGACGAATCCATCACGCGGCGTTTTCGGTGCACAGCTACGGACGCGATCCGATCGGAACCCGCAGCGACATCGAGCGCGTGTCGATTGCGCGGCTCCAGGCGTTTTATGCGCGCCACTACCGACCCGACAACGCCCACCTGATCATTGGCGGTCCAATCTCGCCAGAAAAGACGCTCCAGCTGGTGGTGGAGCTGTTTGGCAAGATTCGCCCGCTCGGGCCGCCACCGGAGCGCACCTATACCGAAGAGCCGGCCCAAGACGGCGAGCATCAGGTCACGGTGCGGCGCGTCGGCAAGCTGCCGCTCGTTGGGATGTACTATCACACCACGACGGCGGCAGATCCCGATCAGGCGGCGCTCTCGGCGCTGGCTGACATCTTGACGCGACCGGGTTCGGGACGACTGTACAAGGCGCTCGTCGATACCGGACTGGCGGTGAGCGTCACTGCCGAGAGTGAGCTGCGCGCCGAGCCGGGTGGACTGCTGCTCTTTGCCGAGCTGCGCAGCGGCGGCGATCCAAACAAGGTCCAGCAGACGATGACCAGCATCGTCGAGGAAGTGGCGCAAAAGGGTATCCTGCCCGCGGAGCTAAAGCGTTTTTCAGCGCGGGCTCTCGTCGCCCACGAGCGGTTGGTGCGCAGTCCGGCGGAGCTGGTGCATGCGCTGGGGGTGTTCAGTACCCTCGGGGATTTTCGGCTGCTGTTCTTGCTGCGCGATCGCACCCAGAAGCTCGATCTGGCGACGGTCCAGCAGGTCGCCCGTCGCTATCTGACGCGTCAGAATCGCACCGTGGCGCAGTTTGTCCCCGAGGATCTGCCGCCGATCAAGCACGCCCGGCCCGCCGTGAATGTCGCCGAGATGCTCAAGGACTTTCAGGGTGGCAACAAGGTGCAGCCCGGCGAGCCGTTTGAGCAGACCCCCGCCCACATTGCGCAGCGGGTCATCGACAAGAAGTTACCGACGGGAATGCGGCTGATTCTGGTTCCCAAGCGGACCCGAGGTCAGCACGTCGAGCTGGCGATGCTGCTGTCGCTCGGCACTCAAGAGTCGCTGCGGGGACGAGAGTCGGCGCTCGGTCTTTTGGCGCCGCTCTTGCTGCGGGGTACCAAACAGCGCGATTATCAGCTGCTGCTCGACGAGCTAGATCTTCGCAAAGCGACGCTGTCGGCGACGAGTGAGGCGGGGCTGCCCGGGCTGCTCAGTCAGCAGTTTGTCGTCTCGGGAAGCACGGTGCGTGGTGAGCTGCCGGCCCTGCTCTCGCTGCTCCACGAAATTCTGATCACGCCGGGACTACGACCCGAGGAGTTTGAGCGGATCAAGCAGCAGGCGCTGGCCCAGACCGAGGATCTCACCCACAACCCGATGGCGCAGGCGATGATCAAGCTGCTCCGTCACACCGCGCCGTGGCCGACAAGCGATCCGCGCTATGTGCCGACGACAAGTGAGCAGCTGGCACGGCTACAGGCGGTGCGACTCGACGACCTTCGCTTCCTGGCCAGCGAGCTGCTCGGCGCTGACAGTGCCCAGCTCGTTCTCGTCGGAGACTTCGATCCAGAAGCGGTCCAGCAGCAGGTGAGCAAGCTGTTCGCAAGCTTCGTGGCCAAGCGTCCGTTTGCGCGCCTGCCGCGGCCTCATCAGAGCGTGACCTCGAGCGAGCTGGCGGTGCAGCTTCCCGATCGCGACAGCGCGGTGGTGGCGATGCTGCTGCCGTTTCCGCTCAAGGACAACGATCCCGACTACCCGGCGCTGCTGCTGTGGCAGCAGATCTTCGGCGCCTCGACGACTTCTCGACTGAACCAGCGCCTGCGCGAACGGGACGGCCTGTCGTACGAGGTTCGCTCGTCGCTGCGCGTGCCGACGCTGGATGACAATGCCAACCTGGCGGCGCTCGCGACCAGTGCCCCGCCCAATGGCAAAGCGGCGCTGCTGGCGATGAACGAGGAGCTACAGCTGCTCCTTCAGAAGGGACCGACTGCCGAGGAGTTGACGCAAGCGCAGATCGCCTACGACCGGCAGCTGGAAGCGATGCTTGCGGACGATGACGATCTGGCGCTGCTGCTCGCCCAGCTGGCCAAGGTAGGTCGCGACATCCGCTACATCGACGAGCTGCGGGCGCAGGTCAAGCGGGTCAGCCTGCCGCAGCTGCTCACGGCGGCCCAGAAGCACCTCCAGAGTGCGCCGCGCGTGCGGGCCATCACGCATGAGTGAGCCGGCCCTTCGTCTGCCGTCGCGCCAAGAGCTGTGGCGGCAGAATCGACAGCAGCTTGTCCTCGATATGCTCGGCAAACAAACCCGGCTATCGGGCCGTCCCGTCCACCTGAAGCTGGAGCTGACGAACTTCTGCAACCTGTCCTGCCCGATGTGTCCACACGACTCGATGAAGCGGCCCGTCGGCTACATGGAACCACTGCTGTTCCGTCGCATCATCGACCAGGCCGTCCCGGAGCTGGAGTTTGCCTATGTCCATCACCTCGGCGAGTCGCTGTTCCACGGTCGGATCGGTGAGCTGATTTCGTATGGGCAGGCGGCAGGAGTCGCCATGGGGCTGTCGACCAACGCGACCTTTCTCGACGATCGCAAGGGACGGGCGCTGCTCGATTCCGGGCTCAGCTTTCTGGTCATTTCTCTCGACGCCGCGTCGGCAGAGAGCTACGACAAGATGCGGCCCGGTGGCCACTTCGCGACGACGCTACGCAATGTCGAGCGACTGCTCACGCTCAAGCAAGCGACGGCGCACCCGCTGCATGTCGTGGTGCAGATGATCGTTAGCTCACACAATCAGCACGAGGTCGAGACGTTTGCGCAGCGCTGGCCGGAGCTGGTGGTTCTCAAGGAAGCGCGCGACTGGGCCGGACAGGTGTCACTAACGAATCTGCGACCCCGAGCACGCCCCGATGAGCCGCGCCAGCCGGAGCTGTGGCCGTTGCTGCAAGAGCCGTGTCGCCTACCATGGAGCGAGCTGACCGTGCTGTGGGACGGCAAGGTCGTGCCCTGCGCCAATGTGTTTGAACACACCAACCTACTTGGGGACCTGAGCCGGCAGTCGCTCGACGAGGTCTGGAATGGCCCGCTGATTCAGGCGCTGCGCAAGGCCCACCTCCACAATGCGCTGTCCGACGTGCCGGTGTGCCGGACGTGTCCTCGGCATCCGCTCGCGGCGCAGGACTTTGTCGCCGTCGATCAGCTCTCGCAAAGGCTCCGCAACTACGCGGGCGGACAGCTGTCCCCTCGCAGCGGCTTGTCTTAGCCGAGTCGAGTTTGTTACAAGCGCAAGCAGAGGTTGTGACCCATGATAAGCCCCGAGCTGATTTCGATTCTGCGCTGCCCGAAGTGCAAAGGTGTGCTGCGTGAGCAGAGCGCGTCGGCAGAGCTGGCCTGCACCGCCTGCAAGCTGGTCTTTTCCATCGAAGATGGCATTCCGAACATGCTGATCGAAGACGCCCGCCCGCTCGTTGAGAGCGCCGCGTCGTAACGGTTCGAGGTCATCACCTTGCCAAGCGCGCTCGGTCGCCTGCTCGGAATCTGGGGGAGCATCGGACTTGTAGCGACGGGATGTGTGTCCGGCAAGCTGCCGAATCCGCCCCCGCCGACCACTTCTGCGACGGTCCCCCGCAGCATCGAGTTGGTGGTGGCGACGCGAATGTGGAACACCACCGAGCCCTGCGGCTGCACCTCGACGCCGCTCGGGGATGTCGCGCGAATCGCCGCCCTGCTCCGGACCGCGCCAGACCGCAGCCTACTGCTTGATGCGGGTGGCCTGCGCTATGAACCCAAGTCGGTGCCGGCCAGCAAACAGCCGCAAGCGCGTCTCAAGGCCGACTTCATCGAGAAGACCTGGCGGCAGCTGTCGGCGATCGCGATGATTCAGCCAGAGGATCTTCTTGGGCAACAGGGTCTCGCCGAGCTGGCTGGTGGCAAGCGCCTGGCTGCCAACCTCACCGGCCTTCCCGACGGGCTGACCAGCCCACGCGAGGTCCGGACGGTGCTCGGGATCAAGCTAGGCTTCGTCGGACTGGCGGACCCCTCGCCCTCGGTGGCCTGGCCCAGTGGCATCGCCGCATCCAATCCAGCGACGGCCCTTCACACGCAGCTCGCGGCCTTGCGCAGCGAGGGCGTCTCGTCGGTGATCGTCCTGACGGGCCTCGCTCGCGAAAAGGTTCGTCGCATCGCCCGCAAGTTCCCCGAGGTCAAGCTGTGGGTATCGGGCGCCGATGACAACGTCCCCGATGGCGTCGAAGTTCCCGAGAGCATCGACGGTACCATGCTCATCACGCCCGGTCACAGAGGGGAGCGGCTGTTTCACGTCAGCCTGTATCCCTCGTCGCAGGGCGCGCTGGTCTGGAAGTTTCAAGCGACGGCCAAGCAGCGTCAGCGCCAGGCCGCCGCTTTGCAGGAGCGCGTCGCCCACGCCGACCGCTTGCTCGCTGAGCTACAGAAGGATCGCACCGCCGACCCGGCCTTTGTGAAGACCCAACAAACCGAGCTAGCCCAGCTCCGTGAGCAGCTCGCCCATCTCTCGCGGGAACCGATTCCCACCGACGGCTATTTCACCGCGGAGCTATTGCCGATCGCCCGCACGCTGCCGCGCGACCCCAGTGTGCGCAAGCAGCTCGATCAGCTCGATCAGCAAATTGGCCAGGCAAACTTGAAGGCGCTGAGCGGACCGCCGCCCGACGCATTTCCGGGCAGCCCGCGCTACGTCGGCAACCAAGGCTGCCTCGGCGTGTGCCACTACCACGAGGCGGCGCACAACGTCTGGCAGACGACCCAGCACGGCAGCGCCTACCGAACCCTCGTGCAGGTCGGCAAAGAGCTGTCCTACGACTGCGTCAACTGTCACTCGACCGCCTTCGATACCCCAGCCGGCAGCAACCTGCTCACGCTCTTTAAGTGGCAAACAGCGACCACGCCGCCCGTCGGTATAGGCCCCGATCTACGTCACGTCGGCTGCGAGGTCTGTCACGGTCCGGGCTCGCTCCACGTCGCCACGCCCGGCAAAGTCGCGATTCCGACCCCGCGCCCCGACGAAAACACCTGCCTCGGCTGCCACACGCCCGAGCACTCGGACACGTTCGAGTGGAAGGCCTACGCGCGCGGCATCCTCAGCGACGGACATGGCGCAGCAACCCGTCAGACCCTCGGCCAAGGCCCCACGGGTCGAGAGCTACGTCAAGCGGCCCGCCAAAAAGCCGCCGAACACTAAGCCGCCGCGGCCATCGGATTCGACGGCCAGACTGAGTGCAGATGGAGCAGATTCGGCGGAGCGGGGACTAGAAGCGATCTTTGCAGGGCTCGTACTTGCTGGCAGCCATCGCTGGGGCGGCGCCACGACGAGCCGGCGCTTCGTCAGCGATCATCGTCTGATTGACCTTCAGCTTGCCGTCGGCATTCGCGGTCACGCAGGCATGCCGCGCGTACTCGGTCATCAGCCGAGCCCACTTGGTGCGACCATACTCGGCGGCCAGCTCGTCCTTTTTCTTGTCGAACTCGACGAGGTCGGGCTCCTTCCGTTCCTTGAGCGTGGCGACGATAAAGGCGCCGCTGACATCGACCGGACCGACCACCTCACCGGGCTTGAGCGTAAACGCCTTCTTCACCAGCTCCGACGACGAGCCAATCCCCGGCACCGTGTCTCCCTTGCGGGCAAACATGCCGGTCTCCTCGACCGAAACCTTACCAGTCTTAGCCTGGGCCTCGGCGGCGTCGGAGTCATCCTTAGGAAACAGCTCCGCCAGCTTGCCACCGGCTCGCAGCTTCGCCGCCGCATCGCTTGCGCCCGCCTGCGCCAGCTCCTTGCCTTTCGCAGCGCGCAACAGCTCCTCGGCCAGCTCAGCCCGCGCCTTCTCCAGCGCAATGTCACCCTCGCGGAAGCCCTCGACCTTGACCAGCTCCACACCGCGCTCGCTCCGCTCCGGACCGATGATCTCACCCTCTTTGGCGGCGAAGATCTTGTTCTCTAGCTGGGTCCCAAAGTCGGTGGTGGCCTTCTTGCGCCAGCCGACGCTGCCGCCGCGCTTCTTGGTGGCTTCATCTTCCGACAGCGCCATCGCGACTTCAGCAAATGACTTGCCGCCCTGGATGGTCTGTAGCGCGACGGTGAGCTTGGCCTTGGCCTCACTTACCTGCGCCTCACTGGCGTCCTTCTTCACATCGAGGAGGATGCGACGGAGCTTCGCGCTCTGGTCCTGCTTGGTGTAGAGCAGCTTGCGCTCCTCGTAGGTCTTCTTGACCTCGGCCTCGTGAGCCTTGGCCCAGGTCTCGACTTCCTCGTCGCTGATCGCCAGATCTTGTTCGTAACGAAACGGCGTGAAGCGAACGTACTCGAGGTTGGTCTGGCGACCCTTGTCCTCGAACTCCGCACGAATCTCGTCGAGAGATGCCCTCGTACCAGAGCGCAACAGCTGCCGAAACTTGTCGGCGAGCAGCTCACGACGCTGGATCTCCACAAACTGCTTCATCGTCAGGCGATACGAGTTCTGCACCACCATCCGCAGCCGCTCGTAGTCGAGGACGTTGTTGCGCATGGCGTACTGCTCAACCTTGCGCTGAATGCCGGCGACAAACATGTTACCGTCGACGAGCAGCTTGGCCGCCTCATCCTCCGACACCAGTAGGCCCGCCTGCTCCGCCTCGTGAGCGAGCAGCTCCCGCTCGATCAGCCGATCAACGACCACTTCGCGCAGCCGCTGTGCTTGGGCCTCGCCTCGACTCGGCAGACCGAGAGCAATGAACGAAAACGACAGCTCCTGCTCGCTGATGTCTTTGCCGTAGACACGCGCCGCGTAGCGACCACCGAGCCCATCGAAGACTGAATCACCCGTCGGTGAACCAGGACCAAAGCTGACGATGAAGGCGGCAATCAGGATGCCGAACAGGATGTAGATGATGGCAGAGCGAGAGTTCTGCCGCACCGAATCGAGCATGAAGCGCGTGCTCCTTTACTTGGGCTGAAGAATCTACCCGAGGGAGGCGTTGTCAGGCAACAAAACGCCCCGACTTAGCTGCACAAGCCTCCGCTGCGACAGGTCTTGACGCCGCCGCCGCAGTCGACGCAGCTCAAGCCGGTCACGCAGTCACCGTCGGGATTGCTGGTCGTACAGACCGTTCCCGTCGCCCCGAGCTTGCAGGTGCCGCTGAAGCTATTGCACTGGTTTTGGCACTCGGTGTTGCGCAGGCAAGGCTTGCCGTCCGCGAGCTTGTCGCCGCAGGTGCCAGCGACGGTGTTGCAGATGAGACCGGCTTTGCAGTTGCGATCGACGGCGCAGGGCTGACCGCTCTCTCCCGTCGAGCAGCGATTGAGGCTACAGATTCCGCTCAGACAGTCGAGGTTGAAGTCGCAGAACGCGCCAATCGCCAGCGGCCCGCACCAGTTCTTGCTCGGCAAGCAGATCATGTTGCCGGTCGCGTCGCTGCCGCAGTCGGTGTCGCGGACGCAGAACTCGCCCCGCTTGCGCAGCGCCTGACAGGTGCGTCCGTTGCACTTCAAACCGGTCGCGCAGTCGCCGTCACTGCCGCACGCACAACCGGAGGGTCGAGCGGAGAGGCTCAGACAGTCGCCGCACTTGCCGACGCTGCTGCCGCTTGCGACATCGCAGATCAAGAGGCGGGTCTCATCGTCGAAGCCCGCGCACTGGTCGTTGAGGGTGCAGCCGCAGCCGAAGTCGCCGCCCTTGTCGCCGGGCACGCACACCGCCTCGCTGAGCTTGGCTACATCACCGTCGGAAAGGCCGGCCCCGCAGCTGCCCACGCTGGTCACGGCCAGCGCCGCCCAGAGGACCGCCCAGGAACGTACCGTGGCTCGCTGTGCTCTCATGACCGTCTCCTCATCGATGTTGTCCTTCACTTCCCAAGCGCGATCGAATTTTGAGAAGCTTAGCGCGCCTTCGCGCTGGGTGAAGATCCGAAAAAGTGCTAATAACGACAACAGCTTACAAGGTCTGGCCCGCGCGACGATTTTCCGTCTCAAAGGCGGACCGGCATCGAGGAGATTGTCCATGCCGAAGTCGCTCCCTGCTCGTGTTGGTTCGCTGCTGACGCTGGCCTGTTTGCCCCAAGTCGCCGATGCCGCCGTCTGCAAGGTGCCTGGCTCGTTTGCGACCATCCAGAAGGCCGTCGACGACGCCACCTGCACCGAGATCCAGCTCGAGGCCCAGGTCTACAGCGAACAGGTCTCGATTGGCCGAGTCGGCGTCACCATCACCGGCAAGGGCGCTGGCAGGACCATCTTGCGCAGCCCGGCGACGCGCACAAAGTCGACGGTGACCACGAGCTATCTGCCGCGCTACACCTTCGTGGTCGAGATCAAGCCGGGCGCACTGGCGACGGTTCGTGATCTCAGCATCGACGGACGCAGCAACGCCACCTGTACCGAGCGCTTTTTCGGCGTCCGCTATCACAACTCCACCGGCAACCTCGAGCGCGTCGTCGTCGAGAACGTGCGCGGCCAGGGCACAAGCTTCGCGGCGTCTTGCACCAACATCTTCGCGGTCGGAGTGACCAGCGACGGCAGTGGTGGCGGCTCGGTTCAGCTCACGCGGTCGACGGTGCGGAACTTCCAAGCCGTCGCTGTGCTCGCAAATGGCAGCAACGCCGGCGTGGTCGTCCAAAACTCTGTCATTCGAGGCGCCGGAGCCCAAAACAGCCTGCCGCAGACGGGCATCCGCTTCACCAATGGAGCGGCTGGTGCCGTCGACCGCAACAACTTGTTCGACCTCCGCTTCAGCGGTGACCCGTGCCGTGGCGTTGGTACTGGACTCGACTTCTACCGCGCCGGTCAGACCTTCATCACCGCCAACGTGGTCGTCGATGCCGACCGCGGCTTGTGGCTGCGCGAGAACCCAAGTCCCCAGGTTGCCTACGACAACCGATTCATCCGCAACTACCTCGGCATCCAGAGCGAGCAAAACGGCGACGGCAAGGTCCGAATCAGCAAGAATGCCGTCTCGGAGCTCAAGCGCAGCACCGCCGCCACCGTCGACAGCTGCTTTGCCCAAAGTGGTGATGGAATCGCGGTCGACGACGAGCTTGACACCGTCGTCATCCAGAACAGCATCGCCGACAGCCCCCGCAACGCCATCGAGCTAGGCATCGGCACCGAAAACCTCGACGTCCAGCAGAATCAGAGCGTGCGCTCCGCCCAGAGCGACATCGACGATCAGGGCACCGCCAACCGGCTCGGCCTCAATCGCTGCACCAAGAGCTCGCCCACCGGCCTGTGCTCCGATTCCCCGTAGCGCGTCGCGATGTTAGGGCATCAGTCGCGGCGGCTTGGCTTCTCGGCACATGGCTGGCGTATTGGCATCGGCACACGCCTCGGTGCAGGACTTAAACGAGCTGCTGGAGACGTTGGCGCGGTTCACGCAGTCGTGCCACGAGCCCTCGCACACCGACCGCTCACGCAGGGGCTGGGCCGTCGACCGCGCCGTCGCCACGCAGGCTCGGAACTCGGTCACACACGACGCCACCTGGAGATTCCGACCGCACTGATGCTCGCAGTCGATCAGCCGAGCCTTCTGGGATTCGCGGCTACAGTCCGAGTCGTTCTCGTGTCCCTCGAGCGGCGCCTGGAGCTGGAGACCCGGCGTCAGCCCCAGCTCTTCAATCGACTGCGGCTGGCGCTTCCTCGTCTGACCGGGATTGATCACCATCTCACTCGGCTGGGGCGGCTCCTGCTTCGCCGGCCCTTCACTGCCAACCACGCTCGGTTCGGGCGGCACCACGACCACCGGTGGTTTGGTTTTGACCGGCGACGGGACCTCGCCACTGCATCGCCGATCGAGCTGCTTGAGCTTGGCCTGTTCGATCCCATGAAGGCCGTCGAGCGCACTTCTCGGAGCCGGCAGCGGCGGCGTCCCAACGGCCAGTGGCTCGAGCACAACCCCCTCGGGCGGCAGGACTTGGCTAAAAATCGGACGCACGGCCTGGCTCAGCTGGTCCGGCGAGACCAGCGGCGTGTATTCGTCGCGAAAGGCCGGATAGGCGACATCTGGCACGACCTTGACGGTGAGCGCCCCACAGTGCGAGAGCTCATGACGAATCCGTCGCAGATCGACCATCTGCGGACCAGGACCAAGCAGTGGCACCTTGACCACCAGAGGCGTCTCCTCGCTGCCGGCCCCAGTTGCGACGTTCTCGACGATGACTCGCAGAATCGCCCGTCGCGAGACCAGAGACACCGGGACGTTGCAGTCAGCTTCTGGTTCCTGGTCATCCCAGATCGCGGCACTGGAGCTATCGACGGTGCGAATGCGGTCTTCGTTGCCCTGCCAGGCGTTGCCGATGATGCCTGTCAGGATCGACGCACCGATCACGCCGCCGCCAGCCATGGTGATGGTCTGAAAGGTCGACTGGTCGATCAGGCCGGAACTGCTCGTGGTGCTGGTTGTCGTCGTCGAGGTGCCACCGGGCAGCGTCGAGAGTGCCCCACCGGCAAGCAGCGACGCGCCAAATCCGGTCAGGATGCCGCAAAAGGTGTAGCGAACCTTCGAGCCGCTTGAGATCGAGGCCAGACAGCTCGCCAGACCACCAGCAGCAATCGCACCGCCGGCGGCATAGGTGACCGGCGGGCCGTACTTGGGATCCATCCCCGCTATCCAGCCACCGAGTCCAATGCCCAGGCCGGCCCCACCCGCGATGCCGGTGAGGACTGCCGCCCCTTTCCACCAGTTGCCGCCCAGGCGCTCAAAGGTGCCGGTATCGGTCCGACTGGTCCGGCCGTAGAGCGCATGGCGACAGCGCGGCGTCGAAGTGCTGCGCAGCCGGAGCACATAGCCGTTGCCAGGCTCGGCCAGCTCCCAAGTCTCGACGGTGCGGACGGTCAGCAGGCGACCTGTGGTAGCGATTGGAACCTCGACCCCGCGTCGCCACTCGCCCTGGTAACAGCCCGAGAGCATCACCCCGCCCAGGGCGCCGACCAGCGCCGACGTCCCCCTCGTCCGCATCTAGTTCTGACTCCGAATCACCGGCTCGATCTTGACCTGCTCTGGCCCTTCGATCGACGGCAGCTGATGTCCGGGTGCGATCTTGAGAATCGTAAACTCGACGCGACGGTTGAGAGCCATGCCCTCTTCGGTGGTGTTGTCGGCGATTGGTCGGCTCTTGCCAAAGCCCTGCGCACGCAGCCGCCCAGGCTCGACGCCCCGCAGTAGTAGGAACTTCAGCACTGCACTTGCCCGCCGTTGCGACAGGTTCAGGTTGTAAGCATCGTCGGCCCTAAAATCGGCGTGACCCTCGATAAGAATCTCCAGCCACTCGGGATGCGACTTCATGTAGTCAGCAATCTCCTCGAGCACGCCAAACGACTCCGGCAGGATCACATCCTGATCGGTGGCGAAGTGGATTCGCTCGAGCACCTTGATCTTGTTCTTGTCGGCGTAGACGCGCGGGCAGCCGTGCAGCGCCTTCCGTCCCGGCAACGTGGGACAGTCATCCAGTCGATCGACGATGCCGTCGCGATCCGTGTCGATCTCGGGGCAGCCGTTGTTTTCCGCCGGGCCCTTGACGTCTGGACAGTGGTCGACCGGCGCGATCAGCCCGTCGCCATCGGGATCGTCGGGCGGCTTCTTGAAGCTCTCGATCGCCTCGTACTCGCGGGTCTTGCCCGGCACCCACACCGCCGACAGGAAGTAGCGGAAGGTGGGGATGCTGAAGCCGCAGTCTGCGCCAAAGTTAAAGCCCGTCGTAAAAGTCACGCCAAAAGAAGCGTACCAGCGCAGGCCGAGCATCGCCTCTGCGGGGACCTGGCGAATCGAGTCGGGCAGGACGGTAAGCGGCACATTGAAGTACACGCCCCCGAGGGTGGTCAGACCCCACTTGCGCACTACCGGCATCTCGATGCCAGCAGCCCCGACGAAAGCCGGGCCGAGCTTGACGTCCATGAACTCGATCACGGGTCGAATGTGAACGCCGGCTTGCAGGGCAATGAGCGCGCCCATGCCAAAGCGATAATCGGCTACGAAGCTCGGCGTAAATGTCACCCGTCCGTCGCTGGCAAAGGCGTTCTGATCGCCGGTCGGAAAGTTCACCCGCCCCTGCATCGACACGCCGAAGCCGCTGGCATACGACAGCCGGCGCACGAAGGGCACCTTGAACATCGCCGCGAGATCTCCGACGGCGTTGCTCTTGATCTGCCCCTCCTCGCCAATCACTTCGAGGTTGCTCGACTGCTGGAACAGCACCACCGGCATGACCAAGCCCAGCTCGAGCCAGTTCGACAGTCCCATCGCCGCCATGACATCCAGCTCGAGGCGGTTCTTGACCACGTCAGCCGCGCGCTGACCGTCGCTATTCAGCAGCACCAGTGGGTCAAGCGAGAAGCTAAAATATGCGCCTACTGATCCCGACAGATGCGAGAGCGGCTGGGACTGCGGCACGATGATCAGGTCTCGCGGACCGGGCGTCGGACGGAAGTTCTGGACATCGAAGCGAACGTTCTGAGCCTCCGCATCGCGCAGCGACCACAGCAGGCACAGTCCAGCGACGAGCAGCCGGAAGGCACGCATCGTTAGCTCCGAACCCGCCGCGCCATCGACAGACCGAGCACCAGCAGCGATAGCAGGGAAGCCACCCACAAGCCACGATTCGGTCCCGGCTCAATCGGGTCTTCCGTCGAGCCAAGCTGGGCACCACTACAACACAGCGCGCCACCATGGGCGGTCAGGCCGGGCTTGCAGCGCCCAGCGACGCACGTCTGGGTGTCCTTCGAGCAGCACTGGGTGCCGAGGCAGTCGGAGCTGGTCTCGCAGCTCGGCGTACACGAGCCATCGACGCAGATGCCGCAAGGACACTGCGCGGAAGTGAAGCACTGCACACACGATTTGCCATTGCAGACCTGGCCGGCTGGACACGGCGTCGCACAAGCCGTGGTGCACTGCATCGTCATCGGGTCGCAGGTCCCGCCCTCGCCGCAGTCCTTGTCGTTGCGACAGCGCACGCACTTGGCGGACTCGGTGCGGTTGTCCGGGGTGTAACAGAACGGCTTGTCCGTCGGTGGACGGCTGGAAATGCTGCCGTCCGACTCAATCACGTAGTCGACACCGCAGGTCTTGCAGTTGGGTCCGCAGTGCCGGTCATCGGTACAAGGCACGCAGTCGCCGCTGCGACAGAAAGTGCCAACTTTGCAGTCGGCATCGTAGCGGCACTGGACGCAGACCTCGCCGTTGAGGCAGTACGGGCGAACCCCCTGCGGATCGTTCTTGGTGCTGTCGGGGCAGCTGACGCAGCTCTTGCCGCAGCGCTCATCGGCGTTGCATTCCGGGAGCTTATCGGTACAGCGTCCGTTGATCAGATCGCACTTGCCACCCGCACAATCACCGTCGGTACGGCACTGCGAGCAGTTGCGGGCATCCGGCTTGGCTGGGTCGGTCGGGACGCAGAACTGACCAGGACAACAGTTGCAGGGATTGACGCACTTGCCCTGAACACACTTGCGACCGGCGGTGCAGTCGCCGTCGTCGCGGCACTCAGCGCACTGGTAGTCGCCGTTCGGGTCCCGCGGATCGCGGATGCAGAAGGGCTCAGGAGCGAGGCACTGCTTGCAAGACTTGCCGCAGAACTGGTCACCGATGCACGGAGCACAGACGGCGGCTTCATTACAGAACATGCCAGCGTCGCAGGTTCCCGACGGCTGATTCGGAACATTGGCGAGGCCCCGCGGACACTGCTTGCACAGGCTCGGCTGACCATCATACGGCAGGGCTCCCGACGAGGTCTGAAAGAACTGCTTCGGCTGCGTGTAGTCGAGCGAGAAGTTGTAGAACTGAATTTGATTGGTGTCGCCGGCGGGACCATCAAAGTCGACGAAGCTTGCATCGAAGAGAACGGACATTTCTAGCGCTGAAGCATCGCGATACTGAGCGTAGGTTACCTCGATCGGGTACAGACCCGACTTGGCGAAGCGCACCGAGTTGGTAACTCGGAACTGACTGTTTGGGTCCAGCGGATCGACCCCGCGGCTGACCACCAGCTTGACATCGGGCCCGACAGGTGGCTTAGCCTTCGTGAAAATGTACAGTGCAACGGCGTCGTCGGTGTAAAAGCCAAAGTGGATGTTTTGGTTTGTCCACTCGGGAAGGATGTTGATGAAGCCGCGGAAGCGCGCACCAAAGGGTCGCTTTAGCAGCGTGGGGTCCTGGGGGGCGGCAGGGAACCAACAGCCATTGTCCATGCCCATGGGGCGCGGACAGTCCTTGGTGTTGACGAAGTCCCCTCGGCTTTGAATGTTCACATCAGTGTAGAAGTTGGTCAGATCGAAGGCCGAGAGCAGCGTCTCGTCAACGCGCATGCCGCTCGTAGCCCCACCGGTGATGCCATCCATGAAGGCATTCACCGAGTCGGGAAAATCGGTGGCTCCGATGTTCGGGAATCCCGCTGGTCGCGGCTTGAAGACAGTGCTTCCTAGTACGCCCGCCCCGAGCGAGCGATAGGCTGCGCAGAGTCCGGTGCCGGGGGCGACGGCGCCTTTGTCGTCGCGAGGGTTTGGGGCCACTGGGTCGCCCGTGATGCTCACCGTCGGCAGCTTTTGAGCCCAGGCGCCGCCCAGCGGCCAACACGCCAGGCCGCAGAGCGCGACCAAGATGCAGCACACGCTCCAGCTGGGTGCGATTCTGCGACGGCAACACGGACGCATTGGAAAAGTGTAGGCCCGCATGGTGAAAGCTTCGATAGCTCTAAAAACCATAGCAGTGGCAGACGACGCCGGTCAATCAAGTGGGATGCGATTTCCGAGGAAGAGGTGGCCTTTTCTACCGCAAACTCCGCCGCTGCGCTGGTCTGTTTTACTTGCGCAAGATATCTCCGTCACCAACGACGGCGATGTCGGTCTGACTCATCGGTCGAGCCATCGGCAGCGGCGTCAACTCGGCGGCGTGCTGGTGCTCGTGAATCGTATGCGGCGGCGGGGCCGACGACGAAACCGAGGACGGCGGGTGCGACGCCACGTGGCCATCGCCTTTGGGCGCAAACTTGCCGGTGAGCCACTCGCCCAGGGTATCGAGGTACGTATAAACGACCGGCACCACCACCAGCGTAAGCACCGTCGAGGAAATCAGGCCGCCAATGACTGCGCGCGCCATCGGCGAGCGAAACTCCGAGCCCTCACCGAGCGCCAGCGCCAGCGGCATCATGCCAAAGATCATCGCCAGCGTCGTCATCAAGATCGGTCTCAGTCGAATCTCACCGGCGGTAATCAGCGCTTCCATGCGATCTAAGCCCTCTGCTCGTCGCTGGTTGGCGTTGTCGATAAGCAAGATGGCGTTTTTGGTCACCAGGCCCATCAGCATGATGAGTCCGATCATGCTCATCATGTTCATCGTTCCGCGCGAGACCAACATCGCCGCGAACACCCCAATCAGCGACAAGGGCAGCGACAGCATGATGGCCAGCGGCTGGAGGAAGCTCTCGAACTGCGACGCCAGCACCAGGTAGATGAACACGATCGCCAGAAACAGCGTCTCGACGAAGTAGCCGACCGTCTCCTTGAGGTCCTTGGTCTGACCGCCGAGATCCACGACATAGCCCGACGGCAGCTCGAGCTTGGCAACTGCGCTCTTGATATCCGCCGAGACATCGCCCAGGGGCCGCCCCTCGACACCGCCGGTGATCCGAACCTCGCGGGCAAGATCGATGCGGTTGATCTTCGACGGGCCGACGCCGCGCGACAGATTCGCCACCTGATCGAGCGCCACCAGCGCCCGCCCACCCTCGGGACGCATCGCGCCCGGGACAAACAGTCGCGCAATGTCCTTCTGACTGGTTCGTCCCGTCGACGGCAAGCGCACCCGAATGTTGTACGTCTCGGCGTTCTTGTCCTCGAAGTTACCGGCCAGCTCGCCCGCCACCAGAACGCGCAGCGTCGTCGCCACCTCGGCCACCGACACCCCAAGGTCGGCAGCGCGCTGTCGATCGATGGCCAGCCGCAGCTCCGGCTTGGTGTTTTCTTGGCTGATCTGCACGTCCACCGCGCCCGGCGTCGTCTGCACCGTCGCCAGAACCTGCTTTGAAACGGCTTCCAGCTGCGCCAGCTCCGGTCCTTTGACGCTGATCTGGAGCGGTGACTGCGGTCCACCGATACCACCCGCATCGACCACCGAAGTCGTGACATCGACGAGCTGACTCACCCGCTCACGCGCATCGGGCCGAATCTTGAAAATGCTGCGCGTCCGCTCGGCCTTCTTGCGCAGCTTGACGTACACCTGGCCCTCGGTGACCGTGCCCGTCGCGCCCGCGCCAATCGTCGTGTAGGTGTAGGCAACGTCCTTGTCCTCATGGATGCGCTGGAGGATCTCGCGCGCCTTGGACTCGGTGTAACTGAGCGAGCTACCAACGGGAGTCCGCAGCATGACGATGAACTCGCCACGGTCGGTATCCGGAAAAAACGAGAAGCCAACGAGCGGCGCCAGACCCATCGAGCCCACAAAGATCAGCGCCGTCAGCACCACGGTCGTCACCCGATGCCGCAGCGCCCACGCAATTACCCCGCGATACCCGACCGCCATGCGATCGAACGCATCGTTAAAGTTACCGACGGCACGCATCAGGAAGTTGCGCTTGGTCTTGTGATGCGGCTCCGGCCACACCGACGACATCATCGGATCGAGCGTGAACGACACGAACAGCGATAGCAGCACCGCCACGCTGATCGTGATGCCGAACTGGAAGAAGAAGCGACCGATGATGCCGCCCATGAACGCCACCGGCACGAACACCGCGATGATCGAGAACGTCGTCGCCAAAACCGCTAGACCGATCTCGTCGGTGCCTTCTTTGGCGGCGAGGACGTGATCTTTGCCCATCTCGGCGTGGCGGACGATGTTTTCGCGAACCACGATGGCATCGTCTATGAGAAGTCCGATCGCCAGCGTCAGGGCCAGCAGCGTCAGCTGATTGAGCGTAAAACCCGCCGCCCAGATCGCCGTAAAGGCACCAATGACCGAGATCGGCAGCGTCAGACCGGTGATGACCGTCGAGCGCCAGCTCTGCAAGAACAGAAACACGATCGCCACCGTCAGCATCGCGCCGAGCAGCAGGTCTTCCTCGACCTGATTCACCGACGCACGAATGAACACCGAGTTGTCGATCACCACGTCGAGCAACACATCCTGGGGCAGCTCACTGCGCAGCTCGGCCATTCGTTCGCGCACCGCGTCGGCCACCTGCACCGTGTTCTGGCCCGACTGCTTGCGTATCTCGAGCGCCACCGCCGGCTTGACGTTGAACTCCTTGCTGCCTTCTTCAAAGCGACCATTGGCGACGAGAGACAGGCTGCGCTTCTCTTCTGTTCCGTCGCGCAGCGTCGCCACATCGCCAAGCCGCATGACACCGCCCGTCGGCATTCGCAGCGGCAGATCGGCAAACTCACGCACCTCGCGGACCCGACCCGCCACCCGCAGCAGGGTTTCCTGGGAGCCGCGCTCGATGCGGCCCGCCGGCAGATCGATGTTCGAGGACTTGAGACCGTTGATGATGTCCGTCGGCAGCAGGTTGCGGGCATCCAGGCGCGTCGGGTCGAGCAGCACCTCAATCTCACGCTTCGAGCCACCGACGAGCGTCACTTTGCCGACGCCAGGCACGTTCTCCAGCTTCTTGCGCAGCGACGAGTCGGCGAGCTCTGTGAGATCCTTGAGTGACATCGACTCCGACGACAGCGCCAGCGCCAAGATCGGCCTGTCACCGGGATCGAGCCGCTCGATCAGCGAGTCCTTGGCGTCCTGCGGCAGGTCCGACTTGATGCGCGAGATCTTTTCGCGCACATCGTTCGCCGCGTCGTTGATCTTGACGTGGAGGTGAAAGAGGACGACCACGCTCGACACACCTTCGAGCGACTGTGAGCTAATCTGCTTGACACCAGCGACGGTGTTCAGCGCCTCTTCAATCTTTTTGGAGATGTCGCTCTCGACGGACTCCGGGCCTGCTCCCGGCCAGACGGTGGTGACGGTAATGACCGGCAAGTCGACGTTCGGAAACTCATCGACGGCCAGTCGCCGAAAGGCAAAGCCGCCGAGCACCACGAAGGCCAGCATGATCATCGTGATGAACACGGGCCGCTTGATCGAAATATCTGAGAGAACCACGGTGTCCTCCACCCCAATTGATGAGCCGCCACGTCGCGGACCGGCAGCTCTACGAAGTTACGGATTCTTGTGCGGGGACTGGGCCGTCGACTGCTGGACTAGCACCTTGCTACCCGGCTTGAGCCCCGTCGGTGAAGACGTCACCACCTGATCGCCTGGCTGCACTCCGCCCACAATCTCGGTGATGTCTCCGTCGGTCACTCCGGTCCGCACCACTACTTTTTCGACGGTCTCGCCGGTCACTCGCCACAGCACGCTCTGCTTGTCCTCCTCGCCATCGCCGTCGAGATCGGCGGGCGGCGAGACCGTCTCTTCACGAACCGCGGTGAGCGGCACGCCGATGCCCTGGCGCGCGCCCCCGGCAATGACGTTTCCCGTCGCGTACATGCCTCCTTTGAGGATGCCGTCGGCGTTGGGAATGCGTACCCGCAGTCGGATTGTCCGCGTCCTCGGGTCCACCGTCGGGCTCACCGCCGTGATCTCACCTTCCAGGGTCTTCGGCGTCTGGGCATTGACCTGAAACTCGACGCGCGCCCCCTTGGTAATCCCGGAGGCCAAGTCAGCGGCCAGCTGTGCCACCAGCTCCATCGCCGAGTTGTCGACGATGGTCACGATGTCGCGGTTCTTCATCGTGTCGACGTACTCATGCAGCGACACACCGCGCCGGCTGATCACACCCGAAATCGGGGCAATGTACTTGGTCTCACCGACGGCATTTTTGGCTAGATCGCGCACCGCCCGCGCCTGATCGAGCTGCGCACTCGCGGCCTGCACCGATACGTTCGCCAGCTTCATCCCGCTCTTGATGTCGTCGAGCGTCTTCTGATCAGCTGCCCCCGACGCGTGCAGCTTCTCGATGCGCTCGAGATCATGGCTGACCCGCTCGAAGTCAGCGCGACTACGCGAAAGCTGCGCCTCGGCAATCGCGACCGCCGCCGCATTGGAACGGAGCTGCGCCTGTTGGTTGCCCGAGTCAATCTTGGCGATCAAATCGCCCTTTTTGACCAGATCACCCTCGTCGAAGTTGAGTAGAACCACGGTGCCGCCAACCTTCGACTTCAGCACCACTTCCTGCACCGGCTTGAGCTCACCCGTGATCGGGAGTCGCCCGCTGAAGGTGTGCTTCACCGCCTTGGCGGTCTCGACGCGAAGAATCTTTGGCTGCGCTGCTGCCGTCGCTGCGTTCTTGTCCGAATCCTTCTTGCAGCCAACAAGCGCTACGGTTCCCAATAGAAATATCCACAATGTCGCTGTACGCACGGCTGGTCCTTTTGAACGAGCGGCTGAAACCGCCCTACTTCAACTGACGGCTGCTGCCGCCCTTTTGTCCTTTGATGCGGGGACGAAATCCTTCAAGCGCGGCCTGCACCAGCGCCCGACCAAGTCCCGTCGGTAGCGGGTATTGAGCAGGCGAGCGCAGATGACGAATTACCGAGACCTGGATGCCACCGAGGATGAGCAGCTCCAGCTGACGCGGATCACCGGCCAGCTCGCCCGAGCGACAGCCCGCCTCGGTAGCGGCCAAAATCAGCGTCTGCGGCACCTGCTCGATCGGCACGGCGCTACAGGGCGGACGATCTGAGTCGACCGCGAAAATGTGCGACAGGAAAAACCGCACCGAGTCACGATTGTCCCGCGCCAGCATCAAGATGGTCTCTGCCAGCGTCGAGAGCGTTGCCTCGGCAGTCCCTGGCGCGAGCTGGCGAATCTCGCTCACGATGAGGCCGGCGGTCCGCAGGCCCTGGTGCAAAAGCTCCCGCAGGTGGGTTGCACTCTCGACGAGCAGCGACTGATACAGATCCTCTTTGCTCGCGAAGTAGTAGTAGAGGATCGATTTCTTTACCGCCGCTGCGTCGGCAATGTCCTGAATCGAGGTACACGAATAGCCACGGGTACCAAACAGCTGAAACGCCGCCAGACAGATCCGTTGCCGAGCCTCAGTCGCAGCGCCATCGTCGGAAGATGCTCCCGCTTTGGGCCCGGCTGAAGCGGCGTTGACCGCGCCTGGTTCGCCCCGTTTGCTCATTGCTGGATAATTTGAACGATCGGTCAACCGCTCGCCAGCACTTTTTGACCGACCGGTCGATAGACTTGGCGCGCCGCACAGATAGAAGTCATCGCTGCCGCCGCTGCGTCCGCCCCAGCCAGCGCCATCGATCTCAGCCGTGATCCGCAAACGCCCGCTCAAACAGCATCGCAACAGGTAGGTGCCTGTGCGCCAGCTCCGCCAGCACACTCGGTGAGGGATTGGAGCAGAACGGAAATGGACCAAGCGGCTCGACACCGCCGTGCGTCGCAATCAGAGAAACGCTGTCGGTTTCCTCGGGGCCTTGCTCGTCGCTCAGGCGGTTGAGAATCACGCCACAGAGCGGCAAGCCGCGGCGCTGCGACTCGGCCAGCGTGAGCAGCGTGTGATTGATCGTTCCGAGCCGCGTCCGCCCAACCACAAGCAGCCGGGCCTCGAGCGCCTGCGCCAGATCAGCAAAGACAAAACCGGGCGCGATCGGCACCAGCAAGCCGCCGGCGCCTTCGATGAGGACCTGCTCGCCCGGCACAGCTCGGCAATGCTCGACGAGCTGCCTCGGATCAATGAGATGTCCTTCAGCAGCAGCCGCCGCCTCGGGAGCCACTGGACTCTTGAAGCGGAGATGAGAGACTTCGTCGTCCCGAAAGCCCGCTGCCGCCGCCAGTCGAGCGGCATCACTACCGTCGCTGCGTTCGGTAAGACCAGTCTCGATCGGCTTGAGGGGACGGACGCGCTGGCCCAGCTGTGCCCAGGCCCCTAAAAGTGCGACACTGAGGGTGGTCTTGCCGACGCCGGTATCCGTTCCCGTCACGATCAGAAAGCGCTTCACTGCTTCGCCCCCTCGGCGGATTTTTCGGCAGCCAGCGCGACCAGCACCTCGTCGAGAGCCAGCCGAGTCACCCGCACCAAGTGCTGGATTTCCTCGTCGGAAATCGACAGCGGCGGCATCAAAACCACCACATCACCGAGGGGGCGCAGGATCACCCCGTGCCCACGGACACGCTGACAGACCTGCGCTCCGACGGCCAGCTCCGACGGGAAAGCTTGCTGGCGATTTCGACCTAGCTCGATGCCAATCATCAGGCCGCAGCGACGAATTTCGCGGACATTGGGATGTTGCGCCAGCTGCTCGTCAAGCACGCGATTCAGCAAGTCGATCTTGGCCGGCAGCGCGTCCAGCACCCGCTCCTGTCGAAACACCGCGAGGCTCGCCAGGGCCGCGGCGCAGCCGAGCGGATTGCCGGTGAAAGTGTGACCGTGAAAAAAGGCTCTCTGCTCACTCCGTCGCCCCAGAAAGCGCTGGTACACCGCGTCGGTGGTCAGCGTTGCCGCCAGCGGCAGATATCCACCAGACAGACCTTTGGCGATGCACAGGAAGTCCGGCGAGATCGCGACGTGCTCACAAGCAAACATCTTGCCGGTTCGACCAAACCCAGTCGCGACCTCATCGACAATCAGCAGCACACCGTGCCGATCGCAGAGCTGCCGCGCCCGCTGCAAAAATCCCGGTGGCTGGAGCAGCATGCCAGCGGCGCCTTGTATCAGCGGCTCGACGACAAAGGCCGCCAGATCGTGGCCGTGGTGCGCGAAGGCTTCGTCGAGAGCCGCCAGCGTCGGCTCGATCCGCTCGGTATGAAACAAAAGGGGCGAAAAGAGCCGGTGAAACAGCTCGATGCCACCGACGGATACCGAGCCCAGCGTGTCGCCATGGTAGGCGTTGCGGAGCGCCAAAAACCGCTGCCGCTTGGACTTGCCGCCGTGCTGGTGAAACTGAAAGGCCATCTTGAGCGCCACCTCGACCGCGGTACTGCCTGAATCGGAATAGAACACTCGACTCAGTCCAACAGGCGCGATCGCAAGCAGCTGCTCTGCAAGCTCAATCGCCGTCGGATGGCTCAGCCCGAGCAGTGTCGAGTGTGCAAGCTGTCCGAGCTGCTGGGCAATCGCAGCGTCGATGGTAGGATGATGATGGCCGTGAACATTGGCCCACAGCGACGATACTCCGTCGAGATAGCGGTTCTCGTGTTCGTCGATGAGGTAGTTGCCTTCACCGGCGACGATCACGAGCGGCTGCCACTCGGCTTGCTGGGTAAAGGGATGCCACAAAGAGCGCAGGTCACGCGCGGCCCACCCGTCGCTGGATTGCCGCGACGATCGGGTTGGAATGGTTGGAGGTGCTGTCATTTGCGCCGTCACATGTCACGATCATCACACTCCGATCGGTTCGGCAAGGGGGTCTTTCCGTCGACTCTCGTCGGGAAATGACAACCGAGAAGGTGGCTCCTCCGATAATCGAAATGAAGTAAACTGGCTATTACGCGAGGAGTCTTTATGACCAAGCAAGCGGGCCCTGCTCCCCAGGACAAAGACGAGCAAGCATTTCGCTTGGATCAGGAAATCGCTCGGAAATACGACCCGGGCATGCTGTCGAAGCTGATTGTTCGCGACGCGGGTCGAGGCGAGGCACTCGATCTGCACACTCGCTCGGCGATGGAACGACGGCTCGGTGGAAACTTTGGTGGCGTGCGTGTCTACCGTGGACCGCTCGCCGAGGAAGTGACGGCTCGCTATCGCGCCGACGCAGTTACCGTCGGTGGCACCGAGATGATCCTGGTCCGCGAGGGTTGGCAGAGCAACTTCTCGACGGTGCAAGGTGGAGCACTACTCGCCCACGAACTTACGCACGTCCGTCAGCAACAGCGCGGCCTGCACTTTCACGGTGGCGATTCCTCGACGCCGATGGAACGTGAAGCCCACGGCGAGCAAGACGCCTACGCCGCCGAGTTCGGCAATGAGACGGACAAGAACGCACACGAACAGTACGGCAAGGATCTCAAGGCGCACATGACCGAGGTCATGAAAGAGGCGCTCAAGAAATACGAAAAAGAGCAGCAGCAACAAGACCTGCGCTCAAACCCGAACTCTCAGAGCGAGTTCGGATCGAGCTAACGGCGGCGGAGAGGCGGGACATGGCGGACCTGGTTGAGAGCAAAGAGCAGGTGCTGATTCGCTATCGCGACAAAGAACTGCGCGGCTGCACCCTCAAAAAACTGTGGCTACACGGCATCTCGCTCATCGGGGCAGACCTGAGCGACGTTAGCTTTGAAGACTGTTGTATCGACGAGGCGAACTTCACCGGCGCCACCATGGCCCGCACCAAGTTCCAGCGCACCAGCGCCCGCAGCGCCAACATGACCTCCGCGACGCTGAACCGCGCGAGCTTCACCGACTGCAACCTGACTGAGCTGTGCCTCGAGAAGGCGCTCGTCGAAGGCGTCGAGTTTTCGCGCTGCGACATGGACAATCTGCGGGCGGACCGGTCCTACTTCGGCAACTGCACGCTGTTTCCCAACCGCGCCTACGGCATCAAGTTTCGCGGGGCAACGCTCATCAAGCTCAAGGTCAGCGTCGAAAATGGCACTCCCGAGCTGATCCGGGCGCAGCTCTCAGACGCGACAGTGATTGAGAGTGAGCTGGCGCAGACCAACCTGCTTCGAGCCGATCTCCGACGGGCGCTCCTTGTCAAATGTAACCTTCATCGAGCACTGCTTCGCGACGCGGTGGTCGATCAATGCACCTTGGTGCAGTGCGTCACGATGGGCGCCGAGCTTCCGACCTCTCTCGTTGGTGGATCGGCGCTTAACCAGCCGCTGGCGTAACCCCATGGTGCCGACCTTTTTCCCGCGCGTTGTCAGACAAGGATAACCATGAGCGATCGCATTGACCCACGCCGCCAGACCCGAGAGATTCGCGAGGCGCTGAGCCGCTTCGAGCCCGAACAACTGCTGGAGATCTTGACGCACGTCTTTCGTCAGTACGTCGTCGAGGGTGGGGCGCCGCCACCGATGCAGCTGCAAGACGAACTGGCGGGGCTGAGCTTCGCGCAAGTCATTGAGCGGCTACAGCTCCGACTCGACCTTCCTGAGCTGCGGCTGTTTGAGCTGCAAGCAGGGCGGGTGATGGTTAGGCTCGACGGTCGGCTCCACCCGCTAGAGACCGCCGACAGTCGTCAAGAGCCGCTCCCCATGCAGCGCGTGGTCTCGGTTCAGCCGATGAGCGCGCCGCTCCCGCCGGCCCCAGCGCCACCAGCGGCCAGTCCAGGCAGCGAGTCGCGCGAGATCGTCGTCGCTCCTTCCGTCCACGCCGTCGGACCTGCCGGTGCCGCTCGCACTCAACCGGCAGCGGCCCCGACTCGACCACAAGCCGCCACGCCAGCCGCCCGGCCCGCTTCGGCACGACCTGCTGCCTCCCCAACCGCTGCGCCGACTGCGACTCCTGCGCCGACGGCCCCAGCCAAGGCCCAGCCGGAAAAACCCGAGAGCCCCGGCGGTCGCTTCGGCTTGTTGGAGATCGACTGATGAGTGCGCTCATGGCCCGCCGCTATTACACGCGTGGCTGCACCGAGCTGCGCGACAACGAACTCGACGATGCGTGCCAAGATCTGCAAGCCGCCGTCCAGCTCATCCCGTCGTATTACGAGGCGAGAATTGCCTACGCGACCGCGCTGCTGAAGCTCAAGGACCCGCCGCGGGCCATCCAGACGCTGCGGGCGGGGCTTCACTACACAACCCAGGGTCCAGGTAGGGCGCTGCTCTGTCGAGCCCTTGGCGATGCGCTGGTCTCCGGTGGGGACTTCTTGGCCGCTGAGCAGGCTTTTGCCGAGTCGCAGGCCGTCAGCCCCACCGACAGCGCCGATCTCCACGATCGCCTGGCTCGGCTCAGGGCGCGGACCGGACGCTTCGATGAGGCCTTCACCGAGCTACTCGCCGCCGCCCGCCTCAGCAAAACGACCGCGACCTAAGCAGTTCCCCGACCTGAGCTACCCGATCACGACCGGCGCGCAGGTCGATACTCCCGCGCCGACGATCTTATAGCTGGCGTTGGTCTTGACCTCGTTGGCCTGGCCGGTTGCTGGATCGAACTCCAAGACCCGCGAACGTTCGGTAGCACCAACGGTCGTAGTGATGAAGATGTAGAAACGCCCGCCCCAGTGTGCGAACGCCCAACCGGTCGGCGTACCGCCCAACGAGGTAAGGCCCCAGCGACGGAGCACGCCTGCCGACGACTTGTCGATCTGCCCAACGAACGGAGAGGATCCGGGATAGAAGCCGTACAGCTCGCCCTTGCCGGTGCCGGTCAGCTCGGGGCTGCTCTGACCGGACAGCTGGAGCCCGGCGATCTTTTTCACGGACAGCGTCGTCGCATCCACGGTCCCGAGGTTGGCCACGCTCTGGTTGCTATAGGGACCGCCGGCGATAAACAGGGTCTCTTTCTCTGTGCCTTCCGCGTCGGAGACAAAGCCCATTCCGAACGTCTCGAAGCCGCTCTGCCGCTTGGCGAAGCCGGTCGGTTTGCAAGTCGCGTCGATGGTGTTCACCCAGAAAATCTCGCCGCTGGAGTACAGCACCCACGCGCGGGTCATGCGATCGACTGCCATCGAAAAGGGGGTCGCTTTGCCACCGCCGAGCGAACTACCCGCCGGGCAGGACAGCGTCCCGATCAGCTTGAACTCGTACTTGCCGTCGCGAGGATTAAAGCTGAGCAGGTGATTGTCAGTGTCCACCACGTAGATCAGCTCCGAGCCGGGGCTGCACACCGTCGAGCAGCGCCCACCTCGGCAGCTCATCGGTTGGCAGGTCTCCTTTTCATCGCCGATCGTGCCATTTGCGTTGCAGGTGAAAACCTTGTCACCGACACAGGTCGTCGGTAGGACCGGTGAACAGTCGAGGCAGCCGCGTCCGGGATCGCAGATCTGACCGATGGCGCAGGTCTTCGTGGTCTGGAACTTTCCGCTGCGGCATGATTGGAAGAGCCCGCCTTGGCAGCGGTTCTCGCCGCTCTTGCAGCCATCGGTGCCCATGTTCAGCGGATCCCCACTCGGGCCTTCGTAATCGCCGGCGCGAGGATCTACCTCACAACCCGTTTGAGCGATCAAAAGCCCGATCGCAAGACCCAGTTGCGCAAACCAGCTCGACGACGAAAACCGCATCGGTGCCTCCGTGAAGCGAGTCTTAGGCCAATTGACGGCGCATCGTAGCCAGCGACCCTGACGGCAGCAAGCGATTGATCACAGTCAGGCGGGAAGTGGCGACGGATCGGGGAGGACCGCTCGGGGACAGCTAGGAGAGAGGACCGGCGGGCAGCGTCAAGCGACCTTCGGGCCCCAAGTCATTGGCGACGTGGATCAGCACCACCGTAATGTTGTCGTCGCCACCACGGGCGTTGGCGAGATCGACCAGGACTTGTGGGACATCGCGATAGAGCTGCCGACTGAGCACCTCGATGAGATCGGACTCCTCCACAAAGTTCGACAGACCGTCGCTGCACAGCAGAAGGCAGTCACCGACCCGCACCGGCATCACGCTGCCGTCGACCTGAACATCCCGCTCGAAGCCCACCGATCGAGTGATGATGTGACGGAAGCGCGACTCGCGGGCCTCTTGCTCGGTCAAAAATCCGGCGCGAACTTGCTCCGCGACCCACGAGTGATCAAACGTCAGCTGCTGAACTCTGCCGTCGCGATACAGATAGGCGCGGGAGTCACCAACGTGGGCCACGTAAGCCCGTCGTCCCTGCACCCACAGCGCGGTCAGCGTCGTCCCCATGCCCTCGAGATCCGGATCGGTCTGCGCGGCGTCGAAAATGTCGGCACCGACGGTAGTCATCGCACGGGTGAACGAGGCCAAGTTCTCGGCGCGGGTTGCGGCGCGCGGCGGCAGTTTCACTAGCTCGCGCAGCTTCTCGATCGCAAGGCGACTCGCCATCTCGCCAGCTTGGTGCCCTCCCATCCCATCCGCGACAGCGAACAGACCAAGGTTCTCAGCGACGAGAAAATTGTCCTCATTGTGGGCCCGCTTTCGGCCAACGTCGGACAGTGCATAGGGAATCAGTCGCATGCTTATTGACCCATATCACGAGGCGCCGCGCTCGGCGACCTTCGGCTAACGCTCGAGGCCAACCACCTTCCAGCCTTTGTCGGTCGGCTCCAGGAGCAAGATCAAATCTTCGCCGCCCTGCTCTACCCAGGCAAACGCAACCTCGTCACCGTCGGCCCCACGCGGCGCGCGACCCAAGCGGCTCTTGACCTCAGCGAGCGTGTAAAAGTGCAGCCGATCTCGCTTGGGCGTACCTTCGGCCATCATCTCCTCGAAGAAGGTACGCAGCCCCGGTGCGTCGCTGGCCACGGTCTTGCCGCCGGACGTAAACGGCAGGGCGCTGCCAGCACTCATCCGCTTGGCATCTGATCGCTCCAGTGCGTCGATCCAGCGCTCGGCGGCCGTCTTGGCCTCGTCGGGAACTCTGGCGAGCGCACTCGCTTTCACGGGCGCGGTCGGCTCCACCGAATCGATCCCTGAGCCTCGGGAACCAGCGCCGCGAGGCAGTCCCAGCGTCGGACGGGGCGGCTCAGCACGAGGCTCCGAGCGCGACTCCGGGCCGGCTTCGGGACGAGTCTCTCCCCGAACCTCTTCTCGCGACTTGCTTGCTGATGCGAAGAGCGGCTTGCTCGGTGCCGGCAGCGGGTGGCTCATTCCAGGCTTCGGTGGCGTCGTCAGGATGTGAGCATTGACGAAGTCCGTCGCACACTGCCGCTCATCCCGATGAAAATGCCAGGTGATGTAGACGTTGCCGTCGCGGCTCTTGATCGCTGCTGGCGGTTCGCCAAACGGAGCGGCACTCCCCACGGCATCGATCGCCGCCGCGTCGAACGGCATCACCCCCGAGGGTCGCGCGATCACCACCTGTCCCAGCGTCCCGTCGGGCTTGATCGCAATCTCGAGCGCGGTCACCAGGTTGCGTGGATACGGGTCGCTGCCGGTCCGCCGATCGAGATCGGCCAAAAAGCCGTCTCCCCAGAAGCGATGGATCTGCCGGTGGACCTGCGCAATGTACGCCGCAAATGGATGGGCACGGGTTCCCAGCTCGCTCTGGTTGCCGACCCGGACATTCGGCGTGAAGTTCTCCAGCGACGAGCGAAATAGCGCCTGCTTGGCCATGATGCGATCCCAGCGGCCCATGCCTTGCGAACGCTCGGCTCGCGCTGCCGCCCGCCGCTGTGCCTCAGCGACGTCAAAGCCAACAATTCGATCGTAGTCTTGGTAGCGCAACCGCGACGGACTGAGTCCCGGCGAACCAGCGACACCCTCGGCACGCTCGAACTTGCCTTGGCTCTCCTGCGACAGCGCACCGCCGCCCTGTTTGAGCAGGAGCTGCCCGTCGCCGAGCATCGTCTCTCCACCCGCCGTCGCTGCTTTGCCGAGGTTCTGCGACTCGGGAGTGGCCTGCTTGGCGCTCGGCTGGGCAGTCTCGGCCACCGCCAGGTTCGGCATCCGCGCCACCGGAGTGGGCGGCGGGGCCAGCTGCGGCAAATGCTTCGGATCGCCAGGCCGGTCTTGCAGCTCAGCCGACTTCTGCTGGGCTTCCCCAACCTGGGGCGACTGATTTTCCGACGGCGCACTCGCCTGCGACTCACCCGCGAGCTGCTGAATCAGGTTGCGAGCGCTCGACTGCGTATCGACCGCCACACTGTGGTTCTTCTGCGCCAGATAGCGGGCATCCTTGTTGTCTTGCTCGTCGGGAAACTGCTCCTGATCGACCATCTTGAGGTGCGGCATGATCGCCACCTCGAGCGGCTTGACCTCGGGCTTGGCCTGCGGCTTCTCGGGCTCGGGCTTGTTCTCCCGCCGCTCCGCCACCTCTTCCTCGGGCTTTGTCTCGGGCTGGACTGGCTTCGGCGGCAGCTCCTTGACGGCAGCCGACTCGGGCATCTGCGACGGAGACTCTGTGACCTGCGACTCACCCAGACTCTCCGTATCGACGTAGGTCAGCTCCAGCGGCGCATCCGGTCGCTCGGCCAGTCGAGCGAGCAGCGGCGGCAGCACGAGCCCATGGCCTACCATCGATAGCAACATCGCCGAAATCCATACCCGGCGACGCACCAGGGCGGTCGCGGTTGGACTGGGACGTTGCAGATCAGCCATTCTCTAACCCTACCAAGCAACGAGGCCATCGGGCAAACCGTCCGAGCCAAGACAGCGTCGATTCTCGCCCCTAACAAGCACAGAGAGACTGCCGCAGGGGCGCGAACTCAACAGCAGGATTGCGGCGGGGGGCATCGGGAACCAGGAGGAACGAGCGGCGGTGAGCGAGGAGACGCGGTGAATGCAGCAAGGAAGAAAGTCAGTTACATGCCAGCATCGCGCTGAAGCTTGTACTTGCCTTTGAATCCGCCCATGCCTGCGCCTTCACCCATTCCCGAGTTGCTATGTGCATATGAAAATTCGCAACCTACCACATAGTATTTTCCGTTGAAACGGGCTTCTTTACCACCTAACTGAAGCTCTATCACCTTGCCCGGTTTCACTTTCGAGTCACCAAGTCCGGTTGCTTCAGCGTTTATAAAGTTCATCTGCCGTTCCTCGAGGATCGACTTGGCAAGCAGATCACCCTCTTCTTTGGATCGGAACGGGATATCGAAGACATGTACTTCCGGGCTATCTCCATATGCGCTGCTGCCAGATTCACCACCGAGCGGAGAAGCGCCACCTTCAGCCTTGCATTCCATCATCTGCGACTCGCGCGAAGACTGAAATGGGTCCCAGCCGTGACAGACAACCTTCTTTACCTGAGCAGCCGTGGACATCTTCGGCTTAAAATTCTCAAGAGCGCCGGTTCCTTGCGTATTATAATCAAGGGTAGTAACCGGTCCTTGATCCTTCTCGCGCTTGGTATAGTAGATTGTCTTGTCTTCGCAGAAGATCACGCGACCGGTACGCGCTGCCCGCATTCGCAAGAACTCGAGGTCGGTCATGTTGTTCTGGTGCAGGTGCTCATGCCGCAGGGTCGGCGGTTCCCGTCCAAAATCAACTGTCAAACCCGCTTCGCTAATCACCTTTTCGATGCATTGCTTATCGGTCTGATTCGTGAACGTGCGAGTCTTACGACCGCGTGTCAACTTGTGCATCTCATTCATACCCTGAAGATCCGTCGACACCGGTGAATGCGCATCGTAGGTCGGATCATCGCCATGCACCTTGCCCTTGAACAGTTCCTGTTCGGCTTCGCCTTCGACTTTGATCTTTACGATCAAGTCAGTGCCTGGCTTCAGGATCGCCGAGTACTTGCTCTCTAAGTTAGAGAGAGAGATTTGGGCATAGTCGGGCTGATCGAGATCCTTCTTCACGACCAGGCTCGAAATGTCACTCAGATCAATCTCGGTGCCGCCAACCGTGACCTTCGGTAGGCTAACTTTTGGACTCTGTGAACCGGGCATGACTAGCCTCCGCCCTGCTTACCAGTGGCCGCCGAGCTGGCCTTCTTCATCTTGACGGTAGCCTCACAGCGAACCGGCGTACCGTCTCGCAGAAACATAGTGAATTTCTGCTGAACAGACTCGACGACGCCCTGAAATACAAACTTACCCCAAACGAACTTACAAAGAGGTGGCCGTGGTTTGTCTTTGCTGATAATCAGCGCAAGCTTCTCCACTTTTGAGGTATACTCCATAACAGAGGTTTTTTCCTCATAAGTGTCGAAGTGCAGTGTGACGGTCAAGTTTGCAGGCGTCGGCTTGGTGAACTCCTCGGGGGGTTCATCGGTCATGGCGCCCTCTTTTTGGGTCCACTGGACTTGTTTCTCGACCGTAAACTCTTTGGGATTAAAGAGTACTTTCAACTTACCGCCACGGTCGCAGTCGTGGAGTTCTGCTTTCTCTAGTTCAGCCATGTGATCCGAACCTTTCCTTAGCAATCCGCTTGGACTTTTCTAGGCTTTCAATGGCAAGCTCTGCAACTTTCTTGAGCTTGTTATCAAAGCCTTTCCGGTCCTCCATCATTTTCTTATTTGCAGAATTGTCGATAGCCTTTTTCAGCGGATGGATATCTGGCGTATGTTCATCATAAGATGATGCCGCCGCCATCTGCTTCTTACTATCAGCAAATGCGATGAGCGTCAAGTCACCTAGCGACACTCGGCTATCTGAGGCAATCGCCTGGGCCGCCGCCTGAGACCGCACCGCATCCAGCAAGCGGGTCGACGCATCGACCGCCGCACGCTGAATCTGAGACGAGGAAACGCCGCCTCGACGCGTACCGCCGTCGGCATCCTCTTCAAAGACGCCACCAACTGGTGTCAGCTCCGTCGCACGACCGACCGAACCACCGGCCCGGATCGACGCGAGGTGCGTCTTGAGATCTGACTCGACGGCACTGAGCACCGGCTTGAGGTCTGCCTTCGGCAAGGTGCTCCACAGCGGACCTGTCGACTCACGCTGCTCTTGCATCTGCATCGCCGTCCGTGACACCGATGGTGTCCAAGCAGCATCGAGCATCACCCGCTGAGTCTCGCCGCCACGAACGGCAGCCGCGCTCTTGTGGTCCCCGGAAGAGCTGTCTGCGGTGGCAAGCGGCAAAGCCGGCCCGTCGCTGCGCGTCAACTGCGCTGCTCGCGCCGACGAGCCCCCATGGAGGCGACCCATGACCGAATCGAGCATCCGCAGCGACGCGGTTGTGCCCAGCGGTTGAAAGTCCGGCGCCGATGAATTGCGCTCTGAATCCGACATGGTTAGCCTTCGTAGGTCAGTTCTTCGTGAGCAATCTCGATGGTCTCAACGGAGATCTCGTTCTTCGTAGCGTCAAACTCCGGGCCTTCCCACTTGCAAATCCACGCTTTGCGAAAACGCCACTTGTGAAGCCGCTTACCGCCGGGTCCGTAGTGAACAATCAGACCATCAATGCGCTTCATCTTCTTGGAGCCACCTGGCTCGTCATTGACATAGCCTTGCCGCAATGCCCACAGCTCTGTTCCAACAAATCCCTGCTTGAGCACAATATTTGAGTATTTATTGATGCCCATGAGCTTGAGCTCTGTGGTATTGACTCCACCCTCTTGAATCGTGACAACTTCCGACTCGGACTTCAGCCCAGAGCAAGAACGAAAGAAGCCCTGCTGGATTCCCTTGATCTCGACGGCGAAGTAGTAAACAGGCAGTGCCTCGCGGCGTGACATGTCTTAGATACCTCTCTGCTCAGCGCGGTTCGACGCGCTCGCCCATTTGTTGATCAATCGTAAAGTATATAAACTCAGCCGGTATTGCTGGTGCGACTCGGATTTCCGTGATGAGGCGACCACTCTCGACAATTTCGTCAGAGTTGGTCTCGGCGTCACACTTGACAATGAACGCCTCCTCAGCTGAATTTCCAGCAAAATACCCCTTAATGTATAGATCACTCAAGAACGAGGAAACTTCTCGTTCGATGAGTGACCACGTTTCTACAGTATTTGGCTCGAACGATATCCACTGAGTTCCTTTTTCAATCGCGCGACGCAGCATAATGAACAAGCGCCGCACATTCAGATAACGCCAATCGTCAGATTCCGAACAGCTCCGAGCACCCCAGATACGTATTCCTCGCCCAGTCATCGACCGAATGGTGTTGATGCCCTCAGAGTTGAGCTGTCCAAGGTGATCATCGGACAGCGGCAGCGTAAGTTGCGTGAGCCCGAGGATCTGCTCGTTGGCCGGAGCCTTGTGAACGCCGCTCTGTTGCTCCGTACGCGCATAGACGCCAGCGACGAAGCCAGAGGGCGGTACCTTGTACTGCGTGCCGTTGTGCCCGGCCACCACGACCCAGGGGAAGTAGATCGCCGCAAAGCTGGTGTTGAGACGCTGCCGCATCCGTCGCACCTCCTCAATGTCGCGCGTGTCGGGCGCATCGAGGATCGCGAAGCGGTCTTGGGAGCGCTCACAGACACCAATCATCGCGTCGTGGATATGCTGAACGTAGCTGCGTGCCTCGGGCACTGACATGCTGCGGTAGGCCAGCATCGCGTCGGGAGCGCAGAGGACCGCGACTTCCTCGACGTGCTCCAGAGTCATCAGGCCCCGTCGATCGTCGAGACCGTTGTCGTAGCCAATGAAATCCTCGGCGGTAATGCCGTCGGTGCCGTCCCGACCGCCGGTCAGCTTGTCGAGCGCTGCCTCAATCGGCAGATTGTTTGGCCACGGCGAGGTCGAGCCCAAGTCCTCGACGCGAATCAGATAGGACTCCTCGTTGATGATGCGCGGAGCGTAGCGACGCGACAGCGGGTGCAGCTGGAGCCCCTTAAACACCTCGCGGCGATCGCGCAGCGAGGCATAGAGCTCAAACTCAATGACCTCGACGTAGGTCGGTGAGGCCGCGGCGTAGCGACGAACCACCGGCGTCTCTGGCCCCCACGACAGGGTCTTGTTCTTCTCGTCGATATCGGTGACGACGATATAGTCGCTGTTGTCGCGATCGAAGATGCGCAGCAGCGACCCTTTCTCGATGCCACGCGTCGACGTGACCCGCGACTGACCAGCCCCGACCGGCAGATCGAGTGTGAGCAGCGTCTTGGCGCCGGTGCTACGGGTCGTCTTGACCCAAACGCTGTTGCCCCACCGACCTTCATTGAGCGCGAGGACCCGCAGCGTCGACTTATCCCACGCATCGCGCAGGACCCGCTCGGCTTGCAGCGCGTGGTAGGGCTCCAGCCGCTCTCCCGCACGAGGCCGACGAGCGATGCGCACCACATAACAGTAGCGGCCACCGTTTAGGAAGAAGCCCTCGACGGCCCGCGCGAGATATCCCTCACTGGCAGCGCCGTAGACCTCGATAAACTCCGCCCACGACTGAAGCATCACCGGCGCGTCGAGCGGACCGCGGTTGGCGATGCCAATGAAGCCGACGATATGGGTGTCGGCGATCGTCAGGGAGGTGTAGCGAGCTCCTGCACCGAGTGGATATACGCCGGGCGGTCTGATCTCTCGGGGTGCCATGCAAGTTCCTTTGGCGAACTTAGTGGGCTGTCTCCCGTCGCTGCGGAATGACAGCCATATTCAATCATCCATTCCATCTGCGGATGATCGCCTCACCACCGCAGAGGAGCCGAATACAGAGAGTCGTGCGCCAACATTTTACCTGAGAGTCTTTGTACGTTGCTCCCAAAATCGTCATCACAGACTCGGCTCGGGCCGAGCAGCGGAGACGATTCCGTTTGAGAAGGAAGGACTCTGTGCGGCGGATGGAGTCGATGTGGGAGGCTCTGTCCGGACTCTGTCCGGACTCTGTTCGGACTCTGTTCAGGTCTGTAGGAATCGCACAAGAGAGCTTGGATTTGCGAAGGATGGTCGAGATGAATCGGTGGGAAGACTGGCTGCTAAGCAGCGCGGTTTGGGATTAGCCGCGCTTGCGAGCGTCGTTGATCTCGCGGTTGATGCGCGCAATCTCGCGCAGCCAGATGTGCCGCTCGTCGTGTTCCATGTTGAGGATGTCCTCGAGCGGCCAGTGGAAATGATACGCTACGTACGCTACCTCCCGGTACAGCTGCTCCAGGGGGTAGCTCGTTATCCCCCCTGGCCGACTACGCGGCCATCCCCTCCTCCCAGCAAGTCGATGTCGAACTCGTGCTGACACGAGGGACACTTCGCGTGGATGCGGGGAGCGCCTTCTTCGTTGATGCGCCGGTAGAATTCCTGCAAATAGGCAAGATCGGTCGAGAACAGGTTCTCGATCACCTCAGTGTCCACCACCGTCAAATCACCAAGCTTGGTGATAACACGGCTGAGGAGCACGATGACCAAGTACGCACGGTTCGACTGGACTCGATAGTCTTGAAGCGGAACGATCTCGTCCTTCGCCGTGGCCAGCCGCATCACACCATTGCGGTGCAGCTTGCCCTCGCTGTCGATATAGCCTTTGGGGAGTGTGAACGGAAACTCAGTCTTGAATGCCATGCTTTCACTCTCAGCGATTACTTGTAGGTTGCCTTCTGTTTGTAATCGAACGACATCTTCTCGCAGTACATCTCGATCTTGACGTTGCGGATCTTTTCGCCACCGGCCTCCGCCTTGTCGGGCGTGAACTTGATGATGCCGAGGTTCTCCAGCTCAAGAGAAAAGAGCGTGCTCGCCAGATCTGCGCTGAGGTATTCAATGCCACCGTTTCGCTCGCTCTGGGAATAGCTCTTACCCTCGATGACGAACTCCTTGTGCCACTTGTACCACTTCTCTGCATCGGACTCCGGAAGCGTCAGGATGACGTTCGGGAAGTCGATCTGAGCGGGCTCCTTATCGAAGATCAGCTTCTCTCCGATCGTGTTCTCCACCACGTTCTGCTTGATGTTGATCGCCTCGACCTTCGATATGTTCCGGCAAGCATCCTCCAGCCCGGATATTCTCACGCGGAAGTTCGAAGCAGTCCACAGCTTTTGCTTGGGAGGGTCCGTCGGTACGACCTGCACCGTCCTTGTCCCACTGCTGTACTCCAGCTGCGACATCTCGGGAGAGAACTTGATCGTCATCTTCCCACTCTCTTTGCTGGTCGCATCGAGAGCCGGAAGACCGATCTCGGTAATCAGTGCCCGCTGAAAAGTCTGCCGTGAAATCTCTTTGAAATCGTAATTGGTATGAACAATCGCGCCATCGTGACGCTCATGCTCATATGACATGCTCTTCTGAATCCAGCTATAAAACTGCTTCGTCATACCGGCGCCACAGCTGACGGTAATATCGTCCACTTTGACATTTCCAGCATGCTTTCGAACCGGATAGCCGCCCGCCATCCGCTCGTTGACTGACTCCGTCTGGACATGCCCACCGTCGGCAGAGAACAGCCAGCCCGACGGATGCTGTTCCAATTCGAGAAAGAAGCGACTATTTACGTAACTACGAGCATGGGCTGCCACTTGAATCCCTCGTTCAAATAGAAAAGTCGTTGCTCTGAAGCGGGACAGGCGACTGAGTCCCCCCAGCCGCCTGTCCCAGCATACACCAAACCTTCTTTTTGCTGGCTAGAGGTTAATCCGCCAGCGCAAGGCCTCGTTTGTCGCTATCAGGATCAGCGCCAGACAGCCGAAGACGTGTAGTTGAACTTGAGGTCTTCGCAGTACATCTCGACCTTGACGCGGCGGATCGACTCAGCACCCGCCTCGACCTTGTCGGGAGTGATCTTGAAGATACCCAGGTTCTCGAAGCTGACCGTGAACAGGACGGTCGTCAGGTCGGGAGTCAGGTACTCGAGAATGCCCTGCTTCTCCTGATCCTGGCCGTTGACGCCCTTGATCACGAAGTTCTCATGCCACCGATAGAACTGGTCCGCGTGCGACTCAGCGAGCGTGATCACCAGGTTCGGAACCTCGACCGAGGACGGCTCCTGCTGATAGTCGCGCTGCTCACCGACGGCGTTCTCGACAACCTTCTGCTTGACGACGAGCGCCTCGATCTTGTTCACCTTCATGAGCGCCTGCTCGAAAGCAGTGTCCGTGAAGCGAAGACGGAAGTTCGAGGGGAGCCACTTCTTCTGGACCGCCGCATTGGTGTTCTGCGTGGTCTTCTTGCCGCTCAGATTGAACAGCTTGCGCGTGGTCTCCGGCTTGAACTTCAGCGACATCAGGGCCGCATCCTTCGAGGACGCGTCGAGCGCCGGCATGCCAAACTCGGTGATCAGGCCCTGGGTGAAGTTCAGGCGGCTGATCTCGTTGAAGTCGTAGTCATAGTGGATGATGGCGCCGTCGCGACGACCCACATCATTGTTCGTGTGATTGAAGGCGCTGTTGATCCAATCGTAGAAACCAGTGGTCATACCGGTGCCGCACTTGAAGTCAATCTCCTCGTACTTCACCGTCGCAAGGTGCTTGCGCGTGATGTGGTCAGCACCCATCTTCTCGGAGACGACATCAGCAGTGGCAGCACCACCGTTGACATCCTTGATCCAGCCCTGGTTCTGATGGCCAGGATCGAACTCGAGATTGTACTTACCGCCCGTATAGGCACGTCCCTGCGCTTGCCGTGTAATAGCCATTGCTGCCCTCCCAATTTGACGACGGGGTGCCCTGGCTCACTCGAACCAGGGCTCTCCCCGCCCTTTACAGAACTACTCCTGGACGCCGCCACCAGCAGGCATCTGGCCGATACGGAAGATGACGAATTCGGCCGGCTTCACCGGTGCGAGACCAATCTCGACGACGAGCTGTCCGACGTCGATGACCTCTGGCGGGTTGGTTTCCTCATCGCACTTGACGAAGAACGCCTTCTCTGGCGTCTCGCCCATCAGTGCGCCCTGGCGCCACACCAAGGTGAGGAAGCTCGAAATCGTCCGCGTCACACGCTTCCAGAGACGGAAGTCGTTCGGCTCGAACACGACCCACTGCGTGGCGCGCTCGATCGAGGTCTCCACCATGATGAAGAGACGGCGGACGTTGATGTAGCGCCACGACGGGTCCGAAGACAGCGTGCGTGCGCCCCAGATACGGATTCCGTTGCCCTGCATCAGGCGGATGCAGTTGATGCCGCGCGGGTTGAGGATGTCCTGCTCCCCACGCGAGATCTGATAGCGGAGGCCCAGCGCGCCGCGAACGATTTCGTTGGCCGGCGCCTTGTGAACACCGCGCTCGTTGTCGGTACGGGCATACACGCCAGCGACGTGGCCCGACGGCGGAATGTAGACGTTGCCGCGCTCCGGATCATAGACCTGGATCCACGGGAAGTAGTAACCACCGTACTTGCTGTCACGCGGACGCGGCAGCTTGTCGACACCGCCCTGAACAGTCTCTGGGCTGTCGAGGATGGCAAAGCGGTCCTTGCGGTTCTCACAGTGGGTGAGCAGCGCGTCCTGAACCGCCGGCGAGATCACGCCCGGAGCCGCAACCAGCGAGATCTCATCGATCTCCTCGAAGCACTTCAGACCGGTGCGGGCACCAGGTCCGTTGTCCTTGCCGATGTAGCGAGCATCGTTGTCAACCTTGGTGCCGGTCGACGGGCTGCCTTCTGCCTTGACGGCAGCAGCCTTCTCGGCAGCAGCCTTGGTGTCAGCCGGGCTCAGGTCGAGGTTGGCAGGCGCGCCGACGTTCACAACATAGCAGCGCGAACCGCCATTGTTGAAGAAGCCGTAGACCGCATGCGACAGGAACGTGGACTGGGTGAAGTCGCCGAAAGTCTTGACGTACTGGGTCCAGTTGGTGACGAGCACCGACTGGTTTACAGGACCCATCATTGACTCGCCAAGGAATCCAACCGTGTTGGTTCCTACCGCCTCGATTGGCTTTGAACCGCGGTCAACTTCCTCAACGTATACGCCCGGCGAAAGGTAACTAGTGGCCATGCTGCGCTCTCCTTGCTGATTTGCCTACCGTCAGATGATCCCCAGGGTTGCCTTCCGCGCTGGTCCAAGTGGTCTC
>Ga0154020_10000301_pt1 | contig 59221 bp, 51 predicted proteins | sample Klosneuvirus_201_FD_109709 | JGI IMG/M metagenome (GOLD analysis project Ga0154020, IMG submission 109709) | Active sludge microbial communities from wastewater, Klosterneuburg, Austria - Klosneuvirus_20160825_MG | ecosystem: Engineered > WWTP > Aerobic digester > Activated sludge | place... | reverse complement strand
TTTAAATGTAAGCTGTTTTATTTTATGCTCTGTGGGCAATAGTTCGTTTAAAAAATCGATCAACAAGTCCTTATTTGCTTCTTCTGCAAAAAGTTTTTTAAAACCAAAATCGGTAAATGGATTGACATATTTTGCTTGCGTCATAGCGGCATTTTAACTGTTTAAATAAAATGCAGCAAGAGATAGGAGTTGATTCTAAATTTGACTGCAATACCGTATCGCTTTGAGTTCCACCATTGACTCTAGAGAAAGGTTTCTTGAGACATGACTCCTAATCAACTATTTTTATTTTTATGTTAAGCCTATTTTAATCACTTTTAGATGCGCTTGCCCTGGGCACTTAATAGGCATTTTTAGATAAAAAACCACCGCCAATAGTTCTAAACACAATTTTTACATCCAGCAATAGTGACCAATTTTCAATATAATATAAATCATACTCAATACGATCTTCGATAGAAGTTTTTCCTCTAAGCCCATGAATTTGGGCCCATCCCGTAATTCCTGCTTTCATTTTGTGTCTTAAATGATACTTAGGAACACTTAACTTAAAATCTTCGATAAATGCGCTTTGCTCTGGGCGCGGTCCAACAATGCTCATTTCGCCTTTTAAGACATTTAAAAATTGTGGTAATTCATCTAACGAATAACGTCTTAAAAAAGCCCCCACCCGTGTGCGTCTTGGGTCTTTAGGATCGGTCATGCTTGGTTTTTGTGAGGCATTAAGCTGCATGGTTCTAAATTTATACATTTTAAATACGCGGCCATCCAAACCCATACGTTCTTGTGTGTAAAACACAGGTCCAGAACTTGTAGACTTAATCAAAGCAGCAATCACAAGAAATAATGGCGAACATAAACCTAAAATAAAAACGCTTAACCCAAGATCAAAAATACGTTTTAAAATAGAATTCCAGCCATACAACGGATCGTCTTGCAACGAAATAATAGGCAGTCCTGCAAATTCTTCAATCCCTTTTCCTAAGGTGGCATATTGATAAAAATCAGGCACCACACGCACGTCCACAGTTTCAAAACTTAAAATACTCATCAATTGTTTTAAACCTGCCAATTGTTCGACCGGCAAGGCAATAATCACTTGATCTACAGGATGTTTTTTAAGTATCTCACTCATTTCGTCGATTGCAGCTAATACATCCACACCGGCGCGTTGTTGTTTAACTTGCTCTTTATCGTGGGTAATAAATCCAAGTACACGCAATCCAAGTTCTGTGTGTGAATGAATCGTACGCACAACTCGTTGGCCAATATCACCGGTACCCACCACCAACACGTGGCGCAAATTGTAACCTTGTTTACGTAGACCTTTTAATACCTTGCGAGTCACGTAGCGGCCCAAAGAAACTAAAATAAAAGAAAACAAAAAAAACAGTAGTAAAATACCACGTGAATAGCGATCGCTAAAAAAATAAGTAAACGTAATGCTTGATAGCAAGGTAGCCAAACAGCTCTTAAAAACGCGGTAAATTTCACTCCATAACGAGTTGGTGCGTTGTGAACGATACAATCCGGACAGATAGGCAGAAAAAGGCCAAGACAAACAAGCCACGGTCAAAAATTCAAGCGAATGTTCATAGGCTGCGCGGCCATCAAAAGGAAACCAATGCGGCCACGCATAACGCACCGCATAGGCCAATAAAAACGAAACAACCAAAAAACTCACATCATGAATCACCATGAGTGACACAAAAAAACGATGATGCCTTCTTAACATAATAGGCCGTTATTGTCTCAAATCTGGCCCAATAGGTAAACAGAAAAATAAAAGTTAACGCATTCCTGACCAAATCTATCAAACAATGTCACCACCACATAAACAACCAAGTGCATACGCTTATAAGTGTTCGTATTTGATTTCGCTATAGTCCTGGCCATCAAAATGAACAATGGCCTTACGTTCTTCAATCACGGTAGCAATAGCGACTGGCCGTTTCCAAAAATAATGTAAATTTTTTAATACTTCTCTGGCATAGTCCATGCGTAATTCGGTGCCATCGTATTGATGTTCAAGCAACAATTCAGAACGATTTTTATAGTTTCCATCCACTACTGCAATCACAGGCTGACCAAAATTGGTTAAGCTATCTAATAATTTTTTCTTCACCATTTTAAAATCTCTATCAGCAATTTGCCAATGATTGGCCTTGTGATTAAATTGAGCCACAAACATTTTTTGTTCGCGCACAAAATCAGGCGTTAAAAATTCGTCGATAAAGGTTACGTCATTGTACATTTTGCGCACTTCAAAAATCTTTTTTCGGCCAAGACCTAGCTGTTTATCCCATTGACGACGTTGCCTATAATCATCACATTCTTCGTATTCTCTACCAAATTGTCCACGGTTCCAACGGTCTTCTATATCACGCCACAATTCAATTCCTAGTTTATAAGGATTAATGCGGCCAGGTTGTGTGGCCATTGTGCCAGAATGGTGATCTGCATAATCCACAAATTCCTGTGTATTTAACGCATGGTGCGTCATAATTTTAGAATGCCAATAACTGGCCCAACCTTCGTTCATAATTTTAGTTTGACCTTGCGGCGCAAAATAATAAGCTTCTTCCCGAATCAAAGATAAAATATCGTGTTCAAATGGTTCAAGTGGTGCATGTTGCAACAAAAACAATAACACATCACGTTCTTGGTGTTCTGGAAATCGTTGCTCTTTTTGTTTTTGTGCTTGCATTTTTTGCTTTTGCTTTTCAATAAAATGCTTAGGGTTAATATAATCTTGCATGTATTCTTTGTCTGCTCGCAACCTTGGCACATCATGCAAAATCACATCTTCTTTTTTATTTACTAAAGGTTGTCTGCGAATATAAGGCGATTGATAATCGATCAAATTTTCTATCGACAACGCACAATCAATAAAATCTTCGACCGGACGATGCCCGTATTTTTCGATATAGCGCCGCACACGCGTACCGTGATTGGCCATTTCATCAATCATGTGGCGATGCGTATGCGCAAACATAAAATTATTCTTAAAAAAATCACAGTGCCCATACACATGGGCCATCACTAATTTTTGATCAACAATAGGATTACATTCCATTAAATAGGCATAACAAGGATCGTTATTAATCACTAATTCATAAATTTTTTGTAACCCATATTCATAGCCTTTGGATAATTGTTCGTATTCCATGCCAAATCGCCAGTGTGGGTAACGGTTAGGAAATCCGCCATAAGCAGCCACCATGTTCATTTGGTCAAAATCAACTAATTCAAAAATGGTTTCAAAAAAATCAAGGCCACACGCTTGTGCATAACCTTTTATCTCTTGTTGTAAATCAGACAGGTAACGTGGCAATGTCATAACAACTCCATTTTATTTCTGAGGCCCCAAAAAGTCTTGGATCGATTTAGCAATATAGTTTTTATCTTTAATTTCGCTGGTTAAGACTTGATCTTTTGTAGTAAATTGTTCACGTAAATCTTTAATAAATTGTCCAGATCCATAAGGGCTTTCTACTTGCCCGTAACAAAACACATTGGCTGCAGGTAAAATACGTGTTTTTAATAAATCTAAACACACTTTGGTATCTTCATTGCTCCAATTATCACCATCAGAAAAATGAAAAGGATAAATGTTCCACTGCTCTTTAGGATAATGTTTATCTATTAAATCTGCGCATAATTGATAAGCAGAAGAGATCATCGTTCCGCCTGATTCTTTGGTATGAAAAAAAGTATGTTGATCAACTTCTTTGGCGGCTGCATCGTGAATAATATAACGCGTTTCAATTGCGCGATAATGGCGCTTAAGCCAGGTATCAATCCAAAAAGATTCAATGCGCACAATTTCTTTTTGTTCTTCTCCCATCGATCCGGACACATCCATCATATAAATAATAACGGCACTTACCTGTTCTTCTTTAACTACTTTCCAAGCCCTGTAACGCTTATCTTCTTTATATGGAATCACAATTGGATTCTCTTTATTATAAGCCCCAGTTAACAATTGGCGCCTTAATGCTTGTCTATAAGTACGCTTAAAATGCTTGAGTGATTCTGGACCTTGTGTGTTCACACCTGTATATTTAAAGCGGTCGTTTGGCAGTTTTTGGCCACGTGGTTCTATTTTTGGAAGTCCCAGTTCTTCGCCCAAAATATCGGCCATTTCTTCTAAAGATAAATCCACTTCTAACATGTGTTCGGCGCCTTTTTCTCCAGCACCGCCTTGGCCTTGTCCTGGTTGATTGGGATCGCCACTCGATAAAGGTTGCCCAATTTCGCCTTCTCCCATGCCTACAGAGCCTGTATTTTTTTGCCCATAAGTAAAGCGTGGGATATCAATCTGAGGAATAGGAATAGAAATTAAGTCTTTTCCTTTTTTACCAATCAATTCTCCCTGCGAGATATATTTTTTTAAATTGTCTTTGATTTTTCCACGCACAATATTTTTAAATCGTGAATGATCGCGATGAATGGTCAAGCTCATAAAATCATCCTAACAAAAAGTAGCCTATTGGCCAGATTTTGTGACAGATTTTTTGGATAAGGTTTGGGTTTGGTCTGAGCAGTAAGTTTTTAAAAACGCGCTAATGACTGCTAGATTCATCTTCTTGGGTATCTTCTTCTTTGGTCCAAGAAATACGATTGGGTTTAGGCATTTCACGAAGCACCACAATATCGATGCGACGATTTTTAATACGTTCTGCTTCGGTTGTATTACCTGCAACTGGGCGTGTGTCGGCATAACCTGCAGCAGACAATAAACGCGAAGAATAACCAAACTTATCTATTAAATAAGTCACAATAGAAACCGAACGTGCCACAGACAAATCCCAATTGGCGCGGATATTATTCGCCTGAGAGGCATCATCGGTGTGCCCTTCGATACGCAAACTTAATTGCGCATCAGCTAACACCGATGCAATGCTGTCTAGCACCTTGGTTGTTTGCGGCATAATCTTGCTAGAGCCAGAAGGAAAAAAAGCGCCCGCTTCTAAGCTAATCACAAGCCCACGTAATTCAGAACTTACACGCACGGGGCCACCCATGCCGCGTCCGCCCAAGTGTTGCTTAATCGCAGATGCAATGGTCACTAGTTTTTTAGCGTTACCACCCGTACCACGAGAACTAGGCATCCCTGCCACGCGCACAGGTCTAAAACGTGGAGACACAGGGCCTTTAATGTTGTTGGCGTTAGTTGAATCCGCACCCAACATGGGTTTACTGCTCTGAAACACATTCAAATCAAATACTTGCCGCAAAGACATCACTAATTTTCCGGCTTTTTGCGCATCCACTGTAGAAATTGCATATAGTGTAGTAAAAAACGCAAATAATAAAGTAATGTAGTCGGCATAAGAGACAAGCCAACGTTCTTGATTAACGTGTTCTTCATGTTTTTTCTTACGCGACATGTATATATCCTATTATGTGATTTAAATTTTACTTATTTATTTACTAGAAGATGCTTTTTTCTTTTCGGCGTCGCTCATATAAGAACTTAATTTTTCTTTAATTAAGCGTGGATTTTCGCCATCTACAATAGCAATCACGCCTTCTAACATCATTTCGCGTAACATCACGTGTTCTTTCATGCGCATTTTTAATTTATTAGACAAAGGCAACACCACCAAATTGGCCAAACCCACACCGTACAAGGTCGCCACAAACGCCACCGCAATACCCGCACCCAATTTAGAAGGATCGCTTAGATTTTCCATCACATTAATAAGCCCCATCACCGCGCCCAAAATCCCAACCGTAGGTGCAAAACCACCTGCGGTTTCAAAAATTTTAACAGGCGCTTCTAAATCATTTTCTTCTACGGTAATGTCTATTTCCATGGCATGACGAATGGCTTTGGCATCACTGCCATCAACCGCCAAATTGAGCGCTTTTTTAAGAAATTGATCTTCTAATGCGGCCACGCTTTTTTCGATGGCAATAATCCCATTACGACGTGCTTCTGTAGCAAAATTAACGATTTGATCAATAATTTGGGGGATATTGGATTTGGGTGGTATAAATACTGTTTTAACGCTTTTTACAGCTTTCATTAATTTGCTACTTGGAAACGATAAAAGCACCGCACCAATCGTTCCACCCAGCACAATCAAAGCGGCCGTTGGCTGAGAAATAGACGCAATTTTTCCACCTTCGAACACGTGGCCGCCAATAATGGCCACGACCGCCAACAAAATCCCCAAAATACTCATCAAATCCATGGCTTAATTTTCCTTTTTATAAAAGCTCATTTGGCCCAAAAAAATACGCTGTTTATACGCCAACGCACGATCCACAACCTCTTGCGTGGATTCTTTAACCACCAATTTTTCACCACTTAGCATGGTCAACATGGTATCGGGTGTGTTTTCAATTGTTTGAATTAATTCTGCATTCACCACAAAAGGTGTGCCATTAATTTTAGTAAGAGAAATCACAATTAACCTCGTGCTAAATTAGCTAATTCTTTGCTCATTTCGTTGGCCGATTTAAACATCGTAGCATTGGCTTGTGCACCGCGCTCAACGGCAATCATCACCGGAAATTCACGCGACAAATCAACGTTTGATTGCTCTAACGAAGTAGGTGCCAATTTAGTCGCAGTGCCCAAACGTGGAGACACAATAGTAGGCTGTCCAGAGTCTGGTGTTTCTCTAAACATAGACAAACCTTCCCGAGATAGACCGTTGTTATTAGAAAACTTGGCCAAAGCAATACGCCCCACCACGGCAATTTGGTCATTAGAAAATTTACCAAGCACATTGCCCGCATCATCATAAGTCACACCGCGCAAACGACCAGACGCATAGCCATCTTGAGCAATTCTACCTAACCCATGTGGTTCTGCAAACTGTCTCATACCCAAAAGACCACTGCCACCTTTGTTGGTTGGATCGCCCATATTAATATCTATGGTTTGTGTTTTAGCAGGATCGGTTCCTGCAAACTGCCAAGTGGTGGTAGTGGTATCTATCGATTCCATTTTTCCGTCATCACCAAATACCATTTTACCTGTGCCACCTTGATAAGCTACACCTTTGGTGCCACCAATAACTTCTGAACCATCCACAGTGGCATACCAAGTCCATTGATGTTTGCCAGATCCTGCAGGAGTTTCGCCATCTTTATGAAAATGAACGCCAATTTGATGCCCTTCTCCAAGGGAATCAAACACCGTAATACTCGTAGACAAATTGGTGGTGGTAGGCGTTTTATCTTTATCAAATGCAGCAAGGATCTTATCTGTTTTATCTAAATTACCTGTTACAGAGGCTTTGGCTGTTGCACGTGGACTTAATACGCGGTCTTTAACATTAATAGCACCCAAGCGATTAGTCACCGGATCGCCCACCACATCTACTTGCCAACCTTGTAGTTCAAGGCCATGAATTGTAGATAAATTGCCTTGTTCATTAATAATAAAATGCCCATCACGCACATAACGTGTGGCTTCTCTTTGTCCATCAATTTGGCCTTTAACCACAAAAAAACCATCGCCATCAAAAGACAAATCGTTAGTTACACCTGTGTTTTTAAGAGAACCTTGTGTAAAATCTCTAGACACACCCGCCAATTGAGAGCCCAAGCCGATTTTATTTTGTCTGACCGTTGTTTCATACAAATCATTAAAAGCAACTGCCGCTCTTTTAAATCCATCGGTGTTTACATTGGCAATATTATCGGCTTCTACGCTCATCGCATCGGCATGCGCTGAAATACCAGACGCAGCAATCCACATTGGACCAAAAACCATATTAGAGTCTCCTTTATGTATTTATTTACTAACATTAAAAACAAAATACACAGAAAACTACAAATACAGTTATTAAAACCACGCAGTTCAAAAATAAGATTTGTTATTCTACACGTGCCAAGTCGCTTGATTTTACACGCGATTGTCCAACCATCACATAAACATCATCGCCTTCGATCTCTACGGCACTTACTTTGTCTGTATAGCGCGTATTAACGGGCAATTCGTTGCCTTCTTTATCTACGGCAGAAATTTGAACATGATAACGACCTTTAGCAATCACATTGCCATTGAGATCTTTGCCATTCCAATCCACAGATTGAACGCCCGAAGATAAATGTTCAATGGTCATAGAACGTGTTAAATTTCCTTTTTCATCCAAAATCTGAATCACACCACGGTCAATAGGTTTACTACAATCAAATGTAATTGGTGGTGTTTTTCCTGCAGGATCAATCACAATATTATCTGAATGCACGGTGGCCGTTTTACCAATAAGCGCAAATGTATTTTGACGACTTTGCGCATTTTGCGCACTCACCATATTTTTTAAACTCTCGTTCATTTGGATAGATTGTTCCAAAGAGCTAAACTGCGCGAGCTGTGCAACAAAAGCCGTATTATCCATGGGATTCATGGGATCTTGATGTTTAAGTTGTTCGGTTAGCAACATTAAAAATTCTTGTTTACCCATGGCCTTATTCGCACTGCTTGCACTGGCTATGCTCGTATTATTGGAAGACGTATCTTGGGCACTAAGCGCACTTTGAATTTGCATAAATAAATATCCTATAATGAACGTTTATTATCTAAAAAACATACATACTAACTTTGTTTTTTAGACATTAAATCCTGATGAAGATTCACCACTTGATACGCCTGCAAATCAAACAAACGCCTAAATCCTTTATGCGCACCTTCTACAGTTCCTTGTTTGGTATTTGATTCTTCATTTAAATCTTGCTTATTACGGGCATTAAAATTCATGCCTTGTTGCTCAATATTCATCGCTGTTTGTGCCGCATTTACCTGAGACACATAATGAACCACATTTAATCCAGACGCATTCATTAATGTTTTTAAGTCCTGAGAAGACACCATCATTTGCATTTGTGCATCTTGATTAAATGTATTAAATTCTAAGCTCACATGATTGCCACGTGTTAAAATTTTAACATCAATTTGCCCCATTCCGGGTACATCCAAAGACAAAGATGCAGAATTAGGAGAAGATTCTGCCATTAGTGCTTGTGTTTTTTCAATTACATCGACCATCCACTGCGACGTAGCCATGGGCGATGTTTGCGTAGATACAGGCGCACCCATTACATGTTTGGCTTGTTCTTGACCATGCATTAAAACACCAGCAGAAGGTTCATGAGAAGAAGCCTTATCCAACAATAAACGATCTAATTCATTACGCTCTTGTTGTAATGATTCTTTTTCTTGCGTGTTTTTATCTGCAATAGACGCACGCACTTGAGACAAGTCATTTTCTTTTAATGCTAATAAACGATTTTTTGATTCGGCTACATTAAAGGCGTCGTTTTTGGATATTCGCTTTTGTTCTAATTTATTTTTTTCTAAATCATTTAAATCATTTTTTGCAGGTTCAGAAATGACTTTGGCTAGTTCGCTTACATGTGCATTTTCAATGTTAATATCTTGAACAGATTCGGATATGGTTTTTTTGTTGTTTTTTTCTTCTCCCATTACAGGCAAGAAAGAAGAGTCAACACTAACCAAAGAGGACCCATTTACATTTAACATAGAGGACTTAGAATCCGTGCTATCCATCCATTTTTGTGTATCTTGGTGTGGCTTAACTAAATGAACCATGTTTGATTCAATCGAATGTAATAATTGTTCGCGTTCATGCAAATCTAACTTATCTAACACAGATTTTAATTCGTCTTTAGATAAAGGGTTACTTAAAACTCCTGTAAACACAGTATTTATCGCAGAAGCAATTAAATCTGGGTTTTCTTTTTTATCTTTTAAGTCATCCTGATTTATTGTTGCTTGATGCTGTGTTAAATTGTCCTTATCTTTTAAATTAGATTTTGCGCCTATTTGTTCCAGTAACAACATACGAATCATGTCAAAAAAGTTTTGCGGCGCCCCTTCTGTTTCAGAAAATGCAGATGTATTTAAGTTTTTTATGGGCGCTGCTGTTTTAGCATGTGCATGAATTGCAATCATCATCGTCCTTCTCTCCCGTTTTTTAAACCCAAAGGAATTTCTTTTGCTTCTGTTGATTGAGTTTGATTTATCTTAGTTTTATTTTTTTTAGGTAATTCTTCTTTTACTTCTAAAATATCTTTACCTGACTGATGCGTCACAGGCATTGGGTCTAATTCTTCTTGCGCCATTGTTTGTGTAATTTGTGCGGCTTGTTCTGCGGGCATATTAGACAAAAATTGTGCGGCTTTATCTTTGTTTACACGCGTCATTAATTTAGCTGCTGTTTTTTTATCTAACTGCAACATCATTTTAACAGCAGCGTCTTGTTTCATAGAAGACACCACATTGGCAAATTTATCTAAATCTTGTTTTTTATTTAAATCTTTTTGCGATTCTACATGTAATTGTTTTTTTACTTCTTCTTGGTTTTTATTGTCCTTATCTTGTTTATTCTCTTTATTTTTACTTATTTCATTGTGTTCTTGTGTGATTTTAAGCTGCGATTCACGCGCATTTAAAGCCAATTCTTTGGCTTCTAATTCACGTTCTTTTTGCTCCAACATGGTTCTTTTATATCTTAATTTATATGCAAAACTGTAATCTTCTTTGGTGTCACAAGATTTGGTTTCTATGCTCACAGGTTGAGACGCAGCAATCTCATGCGCTTGCTGTGTCACAGCCGTTTCTTTTTTGGGACCTAAATATTTTTCTTTAAGCGCTTTGACTTGGTCACAAGCAAGAAAACTGATGCTCAGCATAAGCGCCCATAGCGTTCTAAGGCTGTGTTTTTTAAAACTGCGCGTCATCTCTGCCTCCGCCATTTTTAGTATCTATGGCTATTAAGGGATGTTGCTTTTTTCTAAACAACAGGATTCGACTACAGTTCTACTTTATGACTGGATCTTGATAAAACTAAACTTACTTATTGCGGTTACTGTTTCTCATGATGTACGTTTCTTCAAGCATCTGTTCCGCTTTGTTTTGTTTTTCTAATTCTTTTTTAACTTCTGTAGACAACAAACGTTCGGTTTGTTTTTGAGCTTTGTTAGACTCTTGCAAACAAGACAACGCACCACGGTACTGGTTAAGTTTAACACCACATTGCTGTTCTGCCACTTGCAATTTACTTTCGGCACTTAAACGGCTCAAAAAACAAGCCTCTAATACAAAAACATTAAACTCGTGCGCCACACTTAATTCATAACCATCTTCTTGTTTTTTAACTTCTGTTTGCTGCTTGGCATACATTTTACCTGCATCTTCGTATTGCTGTTGCGCATCTTGAGTCGCAGCGCGTTGCACCTGATGTAATTGATGTCTAATGTAATCAATCTTTTTAATCATAGACAAACGGCGACTCATTCATTCCTCTCATCTCAATAGATGTCGTTTTTATACTGTAATTTTTACACCACTTAATTTTTCTAAAAAAGCAATAGTATGAGAATACGCAACGCTCTCTTCTCTATTCTGCCTTAAAAACAAATTTATTTCTTCCATTTTTTGCAGTGCCGCATCTAATTTTTGATTTTTACCCACACTATAAGCACCCAAATTAATTAAATCTTGTGCTTCTGCCGCAATACTCATAATTTCTCTTATTTTTTGCGCAGCCTGCTGATGTGTTTTTTGCACACTATCAATCATCACACGAGATAAACTAGCGGCCACATCAATCGCCGGAAAATGGCCTTTGGCCGCTAGCGATCGGCTTAACACCACATGCCCATCAATCAAAGACTTGACCGCATCCGATAAAGGGTCATTTAAATCATCACCTTCTACAAGCACCGTATAGAGCCCAGTAATACTGCCTTGACCCTGCAACGGACACACACGTTCTACCAATTTAGGCAACATAGAAAACACCGTGGGCGTGTAACCTTTAGACGTTGGGGGTTCACCAATAGATAAACCAATTTCTCGTTGTGCCATGGCTAAACGCGTTAAAGAATCAAGCACCAACAAGACATCTTTTCCTTGTGCCCTAAAATATTCGGCAATTGTTGTGGCATAAAATGCCGCACGCACACGCTCTAATGGCGACCTATCAGATGTAGATACCACCACCACAGATTTATCTAATCCTTCTTTTCCTAAGATATCTTCTATAAACTCACTTACTTCTCGGCCGCGTTCGCCGACCAATGCCACCACATTAATATCGGATTGAGAATTTTTAAGCGCCATTCCAAGTAGCGTGCTTTTACCCACGCCAGATCCAGCAAAAATTCCCATTCTCATGCCTTTAGACACAGTCATAAGACCATCAATGGCGCGCACACCCAAACTCATTTTTTGATTCACACGCGACCGCAGTAACGGCGAAGGCGGCACCGCATATAAAGGCATCGTGTCTACCAACAAAGGCGCAGGCTTGCCATCTAATGGTTGGCCCAATGCATTAATCACACGTCCTTTCAATAAATCCCCAACCAAGACATCGCTTCCTTGATGCAAACAACGAATACTATCACCCACCATTAATCCATCAGATATTCCCAAAGGGATCATGAGTGCTCGGCCATCACGCAAACCAACCACTTCGGCCATCACCGAACGCTCTGTTTGATGAGAATAAATTTCACACAATTCCCCCATTGCAACACCCGGTAAAAATCCCTCTACAATCAAACCAATAATTCTAGACACCATGCCATAAATCACAGGTTGGCAAAGACGTTCTACTTTTTTATAGGCATCTTTTAATAACATGGCATTAGACACAAACGCATGTTGACTCATGTGGGTTCCTTATCTAATGCGTTAACCAAAATCCCCAGTGCATGCATAATTTGACGCACACGTGTTTCAAATGTAAAATCTATTTTACATAAATGATTATCTACAACACAAGACCCTACAGATAAATTTTCGTCGCTTATAAGTTCAAATTCCTGGTGTCTTAATAAACCTATGTCTTCTTTTTTAAATTGACTCACTACCGGATAATCAAAAACAGACACACGAATCGTCATTTTATCTGTCATTTTCATTTCTTGCACCGCACGTGTAATAATTTTTTTAATCACATCTGGGTCCACAGACAATGTTTTTTGTGCAAGCTCTTGCCCAATTACAAGCGCAAGTTTCATGCTGTCGTGCAAATGCGCATCCATTACTTGTTCACGTAACGACTGCAAAGATAAAATAGTGTCTTGGTATTTGTCTTGCCATTTTTGAACTAACTTTAAAGCTTCTTGATACCCCATTTGATAAGCTTCTTTTAATTGATCTTCTTGTTCTTTTGGGCTTACGTATAAATGCGTATCTTCTGTGTGCAGATCTTTATCTTGATTTAACGCAGATGCTTGTGCGCGCACATTTAAATCATTCAACGAATCTTCTAAACAAGGTTTTTCAACTGTTTTAAATAACACAGACAAAACAGGTGGATTTGACCACAAATCTGTTTTTTTGAGTGGATGATGAGTGCAATCCAAAAAAGAAGATAAGTCATTATTTTTGTGCTGGTGATTTATTTTAGACATAATTAATATATCACATTAAAATATCAATACACTTTATAAGATATATAAGCTTAATACAATAACCGTCTAACTTACCAGCTTTTCAATCAAGATAAATAAACCCGACAAGTTAATTCATTACACAAATTTTTCGCCCGCTTGGCCTGCCACTGTTAACTTGCCTTCTTTTTGTAAGCGCATGGCAATTTCCACAATTTCTCTTTGTGATTTTTCTACTTCTTTCAAACGCACAGCACCAAGCATTTGCATTTCTTCTTTAAGCATTTCTGCGGCACGACTAGACAAACAAGAAAAGAATTTTTCTTTAGTTTCTTCGGATGCTGTTTTGAGTGCAAACACTAATTGTTCTGTGCTGACTTCTTTAAGCACTGTTTGCAAGCCACGCGCATCGGCACGGCCCAAGTCTTCGATAGTAAATCGCTCGCGCCTAATGCCTTCTGCCAAATCATTATCTTCTTCTGCAATTTTATCTAAAATTTGATTGGCCAAATCAGGATCTAATAAATTCATCATGGTGGCTGTTTTAACCACGCCGTCTAATTTTTGAGAGCGCGACGAAGGTTCGCCAATCACGCTGCTTAACATACTTTCTACTTCGCGCACTGCATCTGGAGATACGCTTACAAGCGCAGCCATGCGCGTTAATACATCTTGCATGGTGTCTTCTGGCATGCGTTTAACAATTTCTCCGGCCACTAAATCATCTAGTTGATACAAAATGGTTGCCACTGCTTGTGGATGTTCTCTACTTAAGATTTCTGCACTGGTTCTAGGATCTAACTGACTCAACAATTCACAAGCCTTAGATTGCGTAGATTCACCATCAAAAATTTTATTCACGCGTTCTTCGCCAATTGCAGATACAGCTAAATTTTTAAAATAATCAATTCCAGGTGGAGACGTAAGCCTTGGTTTTTTTATTTCTTGTAAAAATTCTTGATACACACGCACCAAAGACTCAGAAGATCTATCCCTTAATAAAGGCAATGCATCTGCTAATTGACGCACTTCTTTGTCTTCTAAATGAGACATCACAACAGACGCCACATCTTTATCAAGGCCCAACAAAAACAAGACTGCTTTTTCTTGCCCATTTAATTGAAGTGTTGTGTTGTTTTCGTTCATGCGTGCGCTCCCGCTGATTTTTGTGATGTTGCATTTTTAGACTTATCTGTTTTTTCGTTGGCATTTTTAGATTCTGCGGCAGATTCTATTTTAGGCACTTCATTTAACCAGGTGCGAATCACACTGGCCGCCTTAAGCCCATCTTGATTCACCACATCTTGAACACGTCTTGGTAATAACAGTAATTGCTGAGTCATGCGCTCTTCTTCTTCATTACCAGTATGCAACAAGGCTTCCATTTCTTTTAATGGACGAGGATATTCCTGCACAATCACAGGTTCTAAAACTGATTGACGTTTTTTAATAACTACAATTGTGGTCACCAAAGCCCCCACAAGCAACACACCCAAAACCGCGCCATAAATCCAATATTGTGCGTATGGATTTTGTGGCAACGTTTGCGTGTCTTCGTCTTTTAAAAATTGTACGTTTCTTAATTCTACCTGATCGCCTCTGTCTTGATTAAACCCCATGGCCTGTTTAGTGACTGCTAACAAATTATCTATTTCTTCTGTTGTTCTTGGCAGATATTTTTGCCCAGATTCATTTTTTTGGTAAACTCCATCCACGAGCACCGCCACACTTAATCGTTCTAAACGAACAGGTGCCGCAACAGTATGATTGACCACACGGTTCACTTCGTAATTTTTGGTGTAAGATTTTTTATTCGCATTTTGCAAATTGGTGGTATTAGCTTCTGGTGGTGCACCACCAGGTAAATTCGTACGCGCCCCAGGAACTCCGGCAATATTAGGCGTGGTATTAGAACTTTGCTCTTCATTCATTTGTTCACTGCGCACAGACACACTAGCAGGGTCATAAGTTTCTTCGGTGCGTTCAATTTGATTAGAATCCACTTGCGCACTCACTTGCACAGACACATGCGATGCACCCACCACTTTTTCTAGCATGGTACGAATGTTATTTTCGTAAGTGCGTTCTAATTGCCTTTTATAATCCCAAACAGAAGCCATCATCCCTTTTACTTTATCGCCCTGCAAAGATAACACCTGCCCAGAATCATCTAACAGAGTCACACGTTCAGGGGACAATCCAGCCACACTCGAAGCAACCAAATGTATCATGCCCTGCACTTGGCTATCTTGCAGCGTTTTGCCTGATTTTAGTTTAATCATCACAGACGCAGAGGCTTGATCTTGGCTGTCTCTAAATAAGCGCTTTTCTGGCAGCACCAAATGTACACGTGCCTTAAGCACTGCAGGCATGCTCGAAATTGTACGTTCTAATTCTCCCTGTAACGCACGAATGTAATTTTTTTGTTGTATAAAATCACTTTGACCAAACGAAGGCTTATCAAAAATTTCAAGCCCAACACCACCACCTTTAGGCAAACCTTCTTGCGCCATGCGCAATCTTAATTCGTACACAGATGCCTCTGGCACTAAAATGGTACTCCCCATTGCATCTAACTTATAAGGTATTTGTTGTTCTTTTAATTTGGCTGTAATTTCGGCCGCATCAGAAGAATCAAGTCCGCTAAACATGGGTGCATAAGAAGTTTTGTCAGGCATGGCCGAATAAAATATAAGGGCTCCCAACAAAAATACCAATGCCGTCATTACGCTCACACGCATAGGCCAAGGCAATGCTCTAAATCGGTCCAGCAAGTGTTGTGTAAATTCTTGAAATTTGTTCGGCATATAAATTTATTACCCGTTTAAATGCATTAGTTCTTTGTAAGATTCTAATAATTTATTACGCACACTCACCATCATTTTAAGTGAAATATGAGCCTTTTCTAAAGCAATCATATTTTCGTGAATTTTACCCATGTCTCCATCTAAAAATTGGCGATTGGTGTTTTCTGCTGTTTTTTGCAGTTCGGTGGTTTCTGTTACCATTTTTTGCAATACATCAGAAAACCCAAAAGATTGCACAGATTGCGAACGAACGCCCTCTAAAGACTGCATCAATCCGTGCGGTGCAGTCAGCATCAAAGGCCTTGCTTCTACGCCTTTAAATAAATGGTCACTCACAGGCACACTCATGATTGTTTTCCAATAGAAATGGCACGTTCGGCCATTTGCGTTAAAAGTCCAAATGCTTTTACAGAAGCTTCGTAAGTTCTGGTGGCAGTCATCATATTCACCATTTCTTCTACCATGTTCACATTGGGCATTTTGACATAACCCTTTTCGTCTGCATCTGGATGTGATGGATTATAGACAATACGTGGTTCATTTTTGTCTTTTTTAATTTCAGACACTTCTACCGCTTTTACCTGTGATTCCATGGCCGATAAAACTTGATTAAAGGCAGGTATATTCACCGCTTTAAATACCGGATCCATGCGCTGATAAGGGCCACCTGATTCGGTTCTTGTGGTGTCTGCATTTGCTAAATTACTAGACGTTGTGTTCATACGCACCCGTTGTGCATATAGCCCAGAAGCAAGAATATGAGCCGCAGAAAAAAAATCCATTGTTCGCTCCTTGTATCAATTAAACAACCTATCAAAAAAACAATCCAATCAAATAATTACCCATTTCCATCAGAAGCACTGTATCTTAACATCGCCAAACGACGAGACATGATGTCCGATAAAGCTTGATAACGAATCGAATTAGACGACAACTTAGCCATTTCATGCTCCAAACTCACTGTATTATGATCGTTGCCAGGTTGGATCACGCCATCGCCAAACACACGTGTTTTTATGCCCACAGAAGAATCTAGCGACAAATGCGTTTTATGAGTTGCATTCATTGGTAACTCTGCAAATGATTCTTGTAAAGAAAATCCAACATCTTGAGATTGATAATAAGGGGTTTCAATATTGGCTAAATTACTATGAATTAAATTTTGTCTATCCAAATGATAATCCAGCACAAGCTGCATCGATTTTAATTGATCAAATATTTGCATGGGCTAATCCTTTTTTTTATCACTAGACGCAGACGTGATTTGATTTTGATAGCGCAATACCAATTCCTGACGTGCATCTCGCACATAAGGCATTAGTTCTTCTATCACCTCTTTGGCTTGGCTATTTTTATGAGATTCCAACAAAGACACTAAACGCACCATATCAACACCCACAATCGGCACTTCTGTGTGAATGCTATTCATGACCGCCATTGCATCTTCTGCTAAATCAATATGTAAAAAAGCAATTGCAGCCATCGCACCCAAATAAGCAGAATGGGTGTGTCCCACCACAATACCGCGATAATCCGTAAAAAATTGTGCCAGTTCTAAATCACGTTCCTCTAAAAACAAACGCGTCATCCATTCAAACACCAATTGGTCCGTCAATGTTCTAAGTTTTAAAAGATATATTTTTTGTGTCTCTACCGATTTTAATGAGTCTAATGCTTCTTTGTATCTGCCCAATAAAGACAACACACGCGCAGCCCGGTAAGTCGTTTCAAAATTAGCCCCAGAAGACTGAGCCCGCTTAATCCATTTATCAATGCTTGGTTCAGTTAACTGATAACGTTTAGAAAGTTCAATTTCACTTAATGCAGACAACACACCCGCGGCACCAAATTCAGAATCCATGCGCAATTGTTCGTAAGTCATTTTGGCTTTGGGGACATCACCCATTAACAAATACACATCGGCCATGCGCAAACGTGCAAAAGGTCTCATTCTGTCTTGCGACAAAAATCGCCTATAAAGCACCAAAGATTCTTCATACTGGCTTTTTAACAAATAATCTTCGGCTTTATCCCAATCTTTTTCAGACACCATCACTTCTGGAACTGGCATTAATCTGTATGCATCAAACACAGATGCATCGGCTTTTCCCTGGCAAGTAAACTCCAATTTTTTTTTATCTTTAGCGGCAAGACTCATACGCATACTTACAAAACCATTTTCCAAAGGTATTGTTTGCAATACAAGTAGTCCAGACGAATCCACACGTTTTTGCCACACAAAAGGCCAATTTTTAAGCAATAATTCCAATTGTGCCAAGGATGAATCCAAAACAAGAATAACCGAACGTTTATCAAAACTTGGCCAGTAACGCACATCCACAGATTCAGGAACAATAAGCAAAGCAGGGCACGATGCTTGCTTACTGGCAGCAAAAGACGATGTATTAAAAAAATTACAAATAAAAACGAATAATAAGGCCAAACAGCCTTTATTTAAAAAAGGCATCACGAGTTTAATTTTTTTTTTCTGCACATCCAAAGATCTCATCAACTCGTTACAGCTGCATACAACGTGCCAACTTTATTTATGACCATTAAATAGTAATTTTTCATCCACATAATAAAATAAACACATAAAAAACTAAAACTAAAAAAGTCAAAACCCACACAGATTGGTTGTGTTAATTGACACCAAAATATTAAAAAATAGACAATTTAATTCATTTAAAAAACCCGAGCATACAGGAGAGTCTGTGAAGATTTTTTTGGATACGCTGACGCCATTATTTAGTCGCGCAGTAAGTTTTGAAATAAATCTATTTAAGATTAAAACCTAGTTTCGGCTATCATCGCAGAAAAATTTATTCTGCCCAAAGAACTCAGATGATTCCAATCTGCAAAATAATTTGGATTTTTATGATCAAACAATCCTGCCTCTACGGGATCAAAATAATTTAATCCTTGTGCACGAATAAGCTGTTTTAATTGTTTTTGAATACCCATGGTCGCCGGATGATCATAAACAGGTCTAGGAATTGGCACTTCTATGAATTCAGCCGAAATACGATACTGTTTTAAAATATCACAAATGGAAACATAAGCTGCGATTTGTGCTTGATTTAAAGCAGGCACATTTTCAGCATCAAAAGGGATTCGTTTGGCAATATGTTCAAATTCCTGCAAAGAAAGCACGGGAGTTTGTTTGTGAACATAGGCTCCATGATAAACAGAATGCCGCCATAATGGAAACAAAAAAGGCGCAAAAAACAAAGAGATGCTATCACTCAACACCCATAATTCATAGGTTTTTTCAAAGTTTACATGTCCATTGTCTTGCCTATTAAGTGTATGCCAAATTTTTTTCTTTAATTCAGGCGGCGATTCATTAAACAAACGGGTATCTTTTAATAATACTTGTGAAACCGCATTAAAAGGATATGCCTCTATAATAATTTTCTTAAAGGATAAGCCATAAGAAATAATTAATGTTTCCAAAACGTCTTTCATGAAAACCGCATCAAGTCCATTATAGGCAAGCACATAAACTGATTTTTTTAATTTATCTTCAATCACTTTGGGCGCGTATCCTTGCCCTGTGTGCGAAGAGCCAATAAACAATATATCAGGAGGAGATTGTTCAAAAAAGCACTTAAAACCATAATGGCAAGAAGGTGTCAAAACAAATGAATATTGATACTTAACGTAAATAAAACTCAACAATAAAATAACGCATATAATAAAAGATAAAAGTAAAGCTCTAAAACTGTTTGTCATTGGCATGATTTTCATTACAATGCCCTTTTAATAAAAAAACAATCTATCTATTAAAACTGAAAATAAATAAAATTTTGTGTTCCCAAGCGGCCAAAAATAAAAATCATTAATAATAAACAAACATCTGCAAGCAAGCGATAAGATATTTTTTTCTTAGAAAACGCAATTAAAGATGGACTATAATAATTTATACATAACAATAAAAATACAAACAAAGCATTTGCTACTGCTGTTCTGTCTTTTGCAAATGGCTGTAGCGACGTACCCAAATAATTCAAATCAAATTTCCAATTTAAAAAACTATGTTTAAGGATATAAATTGCATCTTGCACATGATTGGCTCTAAAAAAAACCCACGCAATCAATACCCAGTGAAACGTCAATAGTTGCTGAATTCGTCGATAGATTTTAGGGTATTTTACAATATGTAAAATTTCAAAAAATCGAGAAAAATAAGAACTGCCTAATCGACCAGCAATCAAATAAAAACCATGAATTGCACCCCAAACAACAAAAGTCATATTGGCGCCGTGCCACAATCCACTTGCTAAAAACACGATCATCGTATTTCTTGCCCACATCCACCAAGAACCACGACTGCCACCCAATGGAAAATATAAATAATCTTTAAACCAAGAAGACAAAGAAATATGCCAACGTCGCCAAAAATCAGCAATGCTCGTAGCGGAATAGGGACGATTAAAATTTTCCATTAATTCAATACCGATAACGCGCGACGAACCACGTGCAACATCTGTGTAACCAGAAAAATCACAATAAATTTGTATGGCAAAAAAATAAGTAGCCATAAGCAAAGATAAACCTGTTGCGTGTTGAGGTTCATGATAGACGTTGTCTACAAACACAGATAAACGATCGGCAATAACTACCTTTTTAAAAAAACCAATCATCATTAATCGAACACCACTAACAATTCGATTTTGAGAAAAGACATTTTTTTGATACAACTCAGGAATTAATTTTCCTGCACGTTCTATTGGACCTGCTACTAATTGAGGGAAATAGGCAACATACAACGCATACATAAAAAAGTTTTTTTCGGCTTTGATTTCTTTTCGATACACTTCGATTGTGTACCCTTGTGTTTGAAAAATATGAAACGAGATCCCCATAGGTAATAAAATATTTATTGTAGAGACAGGATAACGATAATCAATAAGCGCAAAAAAGCTACGTAGCAATTCATTAAAAAAACCAAGGTATTTAAAAATCAATAAAATTCCAAAATTAGAGAATAAACTTAAAATTAAAAATTTTTTTCTTTTTGAAACATCGTGAGTGGCGTCAATCAAGCATCCCAAAGAATAATCGATACTTGTGGCAGCCAACATCAAAAGTGCATAGGGTGCACGCCAGCACATGTAAAAATAATAACTAGCAATAAGTAGAACATAATGCCTAAATTTGTGCGGCACACTAAAATAAACAAGCACAACCGTTGGAAAAAAAACGAGAAAATGCAACGAGTTAAAAAGCACATTTTGCGAACTAGCACGACATTAAAAATAATCAATTTTATTACATTTTTGATTTCAACACAGGTGCTGCAATTTGCGCCTAGGTTTAAAATTCAGCCAACAAAGAAACCTTTGGAGCGTTTGCTCAACAAAAAATCTAATTAAAAAACTTCTTTTTTATCGCCACATAAAATAAAATCACAATTGTGACGCACCATGAAATTCAATTCCAGGTATTATACCCTATTTTTCACAAAAACTCAGTTTACAATATCAATAACGTATGTATTATTATACATAGCACCTTTGCTTTATAAACGCTTTTCTTATCAAGCACAAATTGATCAACAAGAAGGTTTATTTGCTTATGTCTTATTAAATTTAATGCAAGGTAAAAATATTTACCAATCGCCTGATTTAAATTTTGCAGGTGTTATTTATTTTCCTACGTTTTTTTGGTTTGCAAAAATTTTTGCATCTATCACTAAACCTTCTATTTTTTTACTAAGAGCCATATCCTGGGTGTCTTTGGCTATCACCTGTATTTCTACTCACCAGATTGTACGTTATTTTGCACAATTCAAACACAGACACTGGGCTTGGTTGTGGATACCCGTGTTTTGGATTCATTTTCCTTTTATTGCCTGGATAGACATTGCCCGCTTAGAAGCTTTTTATCTGATGTGGCTCATGAGCGGCATCGCATTTTTAATCCACGGAAAAAATCAATTTAAATATCTATTTTTATCGGGTCTATGTTTTGGAATTGCAGGCATTACTAAACAATCAGGTCTACTCTTAATCGGTCCGCTTTTTTTGCTTGCCTTATATCAACATGAATATTGGCGTGTTTTAGCCGTTTATTCAATAATCTGCGGCTGTGGATTACTTATTTTTCATCTTAAATTTGGCGGAGATATTTGGGTTTGGGCTTGGTCGGTCCCTATTCACCATCCCATTAATTCTATGCACTCAATTAAACGCCATTTAGTCACATGGATATGTACACACAGTAGTCTTTTTTTAAGTATGATTTTTTTGCTTACGGCAAGCATAAAAATCAAATTTTCATCTAAAAAAGACACTGACAATCAGACCATAAAAGATAATTTATTTATTCTTACTGGCTGCATTGTTGTCATGTTACTCATTCATTTCCCTGCTGTTATTAAAATGGGAGGTGGATTAATTGATTTTCCAATTATTAATGCATTTTTGGCGCTGGCTTTTCCCGTGTTATTTGTCCAATATTTACAATTTAAAGAGCGCTCTTTTTTTAAGGATTTACAATTATCTATTCTATCTTTTTTATGTGTATTTACTCTTATTGGTTTTGAATACAAGCAATGTAGAGAGCGTGTAACACCCAAAAAACAATACGAGCTAAGTTATCAAAAACTAATTGATTATGCTTCACACAGACCGGGAAAAACTTGGTTTTTTTCTGCGCCTTGGATAAGCATCCTTGCCAATAAACCGGCATTTGCACCTATTCAGCAAGCACTTGGCGAATGGATTTTAGCTAAAAAACCAATTCATCCTTCGTTTTTAAAAGCCATCGAAGATCAAACGTTTGATACCATCATTGCAGGCAAAGATCTTAATTATAGCCCAGAGTTTGTGGAGTTATTAGTAAAAAAATATAATTTTGAACCACTTCCCAAAGAGATGGTGTTTCATCATGTCGAAAATGATTCCGTAAACATACTCTATGTGTTGCACAGAAAATAAAATTCCCTATGTTACTTTGCTTGTTTTAATATTTGTTCTTGGGTTTTGCCAAAACGCCTACAACGCACAGCAAAGTCGGCCAGTGCTTTATCAAATTCTTGTTCATTAAAATCGGGCCATAATACGTCTGTAAAATAAAACTCACTGTATGCACTTTCATACAATAAAAAATCAGAAATGCGCTGTTCCCCACCCGTTCTAATTAATAAATCAGGATCTGGAAAATGTGCAGTCCACAATGCGTGCTGCAAAGTTTGTTCATTAATCTCTTCTATATTTAAAGTTCCAGATTTAACCTGTGCTGCAAGCTGCTTTGTCGCCTGCACTAAATCGCGTCGTCCGCCATAAGACAACGCCAACGACAAATGTAATTTATCGTAATATTGGCTGCGTGTCTTTAATTGTGCCAGTTCATGCTGTACTTGCACGGGCAAACGCCCTGTTTCTCCAATTGTAAGTACACGCACTTCGTTATCTAACAATTCTTCTGTATATTCATGCAACGTACGCACCATTAACGCCAATAAGCCGTCCACTTCTTCTTGTGGTCGTTGCCAGTTGGCAGTAGAAAAAGCATATAATGTTAAATATTGAATCCCTTTAGTCCGTGCCGCACGCACAATTTTTTTAACCGCCTGAGCACCACAATAGTGCCCGTACAATCTTGGTTTTTGTTGTTTTTGCGCATAACGGCCGTTACCATCCATAATAATAGCCACATGCTTGGGTAGTGTTTGTTGAACTAATAAATCCAGCATCTTTTGCCACATACACTATCAATCAAAAACATCAAAGCACGCATTAAACAAAAATGATGTGTATAAAAATTGACGCATGTTGATTATTTATTAGGTTAAAAAACATGACATCAAACATATTAAATTGGACAGGTTATCTTTACGGAGCACTCACTTTTTCAAAACATATACAATACACCAAAAGTTCAGAAGATAGTGGTGAATCTTCTGTGTTAAGAGGTATCAAGCGCATGGGTTATGAACCCAAGGATATTGCTAAAAAACGCGTATTAGAAGTAGGTAGTGGTATTTATGCGCTTGGATTTAACCGTTTGGGAGCGCAGGTTGAACATCATAATATCTCCACCAAAACAGTCCAAGCGCTTGGTCAATATGCCAAAGAAAACAACTACACCAATATCAAAACATTTCATACTAATTTGGAATCAGATAAACTCCCCGAATCGCATTTTGATATTATTTATTGGTCTGGTGTTTATCAACACATGAAAAATCCAGCCCAAGGTTTAGTTAATGTATGCAAAGCACTTAAGCCAGGCGGTAAACTTTACGTAGATATTTACCGTTCTGGAAGATTTCGCTGGTTTGTTGTAGACACCTTAAGAAAAATTACACATCGATCGATGTTACATGAAGTTTTAGATTTATACGGACAAATCGCAGCATTAGGCAATCCCTATGCACTTGAGCTAAGACAAGTAGAACTGATGTCTGAAGATCCATTTGTTGAACATATTCATTTATTTCATCCACAATCACTCATCTCTGACTGCCAAACGCTAGGCATGGAACTTGATTTTGAACCTACCTCTATGGATATTCCAGATCCAAGACAGGACATTAATCATTCATTATTCTTTGCACATGTTTTTAACACCATGGTTTTCACCAAAACAAATGCAACAAAAGTTCCGGACAAACCTTTATTAACTAACCAAGGCCAGTGCCAAATACAAGCCCTTGCACAATCAGGTATGCCCCAGAGTCAAATGGTTGCGGAACTTACTTCTGATTTTGTTCTAGCCCACCAAGCTGGTAAATTTTCACGCATGCAACATGTTTCACACATTGCTAATTTATTTAGAATGGCTCATCCCGCGTTTAAACACGATCCTTATTTTGTGCCGGGCAATCAAGAACCACGCGGTGCAAGTTCTACTCATCAAGATGAAAACACATGCGCTCAACGTTATTCTTTATGGTGCACATTTTTATCTCAATGCTTAAAAGGCCCAAACCCACATAAAGACTATGCACTTGAATCTCTTGGATATGAACTTATTAAACACGTAAAAACATGATCTATTAGATCTTTTTGTGATGATTTATCCAGCAGACAATCAACCAAGAAAACAACACACGCATCACCCAGTACATTAAAAAAGCAACTATCATCCAAGCCACACAAGCACGGATACAAAACAGCCCATAATCAGACAAAGCCTTTAGCGGTGTGGATTTAAAGGATTGAATCATCAGAGAAACATCAAAAGATTGCGGCTTTACACCAAATAACCATTCGCCCAAACGCAAAAAAGGAATCAGCAATAAAAGTTGTAATGGCCCGCCTAAAAGATTTCCAATTTGTGCCGCTATCTGATGATGCCCAAATAGCCATGCAAGCAAAAAAGATAACGCCGTAGACAAACCAATAACAGGCACAAATGAACACACAAAACCAAGCGCAATACCACGTGCTACATGATGCAAAGAATGCCCTTGATCCAACAATGCAAGCACGGGCGATAAAATGTGTTGTTTAAACAGGCAATGTATTTTATTTCTTACTTTAAGTATCCAATAAAACATCTATTAAGCGTAGCAAAGAATAAAAATAAAATCAGGCGTTCCAATAAAATCCTTCGTGTTCGCAAGCATGATCAGCCAAAGATTTAATTAATTCATCGTCGTTATCGTCTATTTTTCCAAAATTAGATTTGGTTCGTCTTCTCACTTGCCCAGATAACACATCTAAAATTTCGAGTTCTTTTTCACATGCTTTTTCGCCTTGTGCTTCTAAAGACGCACTCACACGGCTTAATACAGACGCTAACACAAACATATCAATCATAATATCGGCCAAACGTTTGGTGGCAAATTGTTTATCGATAATATGTTTGCCGTGTTTGCGTAAAATACGATCGGCCGCAAATGCTAAATCGCGCGTGAGTTCTTCGAACAACACTTGGTTATCTTTAATTCGTGGGTGCAATTTAGTAAAACTACTTTTAGCGCGCGATACGCCTGTGGCCAAAGAAATATGTTTTTTGGCATATTCTGCAAACACACCAAATCCTTTAATTGGATTGTTAAAAGCGCCACCCAACGAACTTGCTAATTCTTTTAATTGTTTACCCACATCGTTCATGGCGGTTAAGGCTATAAATAAACGTAAAATATCGTTGGTGCCTTCAAAAATACGATTAATACGACTATCGCGCATGATCTTTTCGTATGGGAATTCACACATAAAACCATTGCCCGCCGCAATTTGCAGGGCTTCGTCTACCGTGCGCCATAAACATTCAGAAGCAAATACTTTGCTAATGGCCGCTTCTACTGCATAATCTTTGTGGCCTTGATCAGACAAACCTGCCACCATGCTGACCACAGATTCTGTGGCGTAGCATTCTACCACCATGTGGCCAATTTTTTGTTTAATCAAACCAAATTCCGCAATTGGTTTGCCAAATTGCACGCGATCTTTAGCCTGTTTGGCAGATAATTCAATGCAGCGTTTCATGCCCCCCACACAACCACCACCAAGCCCAGAACGGCCGTTATTTAAAACATTCATGGCCACTTTAAAGCCTTTGCCTACTTCGCCTAATACATGGTCGCCAGGCACACGCACTTGGTCAAAAGATATCGTTGTAGTAGAACTGGCGCGCATGCCCATTTTATCTTCGTGTGGGCCTGCTGTTACACCGCCCATCGATCGGGTTACAATAAATGCTGTAATTTGCCCTTCTGGTGTATCTGTGCGTGCAAATACAGTAAAAAAATCAGCCATGCCACCATTGGTAATCCAAATTTTTTCACCCGTTAAAACCCAATCATCGCCTTCTTTAACGGCTTTGGTTTTAATCGACGCAGCATCAGATCCCGCACCTGATTCGGTTAAACAAAAAGCGGCAATCATTTCTCCAGAAGCCAATTTGGCGTAGTATTTTTCTTTTTGTTGCTCGGTGCCAAACAACAACAAACCACGCATCCCAATTGAACTATGCGCCCCCGCTGTTAAAGCAATGGCCGGATCAAATTTACACAATTCCTGAAGCACACGAGAATAGGCACCGCTGCCAAAACCAAGACCACCATAAGATTCAGGAATAATTAAACTAAACAGCCCCATGTCTCGCATTTCTTGAATAAAAGAATCAGGAAATTCGCCTTGTCTATCCCAATGTCTAAAATCTTTTTCGTGCGGACGTAACCAACCACGTAAAGATTCAATTACAGATTGTAGCGTGTCTTTTTCTGCGGATTTAAGCTGAGGAAAAGGAACAATAATATCTTCTTCTATTTGTCCCATACACAAAGAACGAATAAAGCTTAGATTTTGATCAACCATCTTTGATACTCCTTAATAAATGAATAGAAATAAAAGAAAACACGCACACTACATTAAACGCATATTATCGATCAGCCGTGTACGCCCGATAAACACAGCAATCAATGCACGACTAAACGGCCCTACTTGGGATTCTTCTAACAACGAACCTTCATTCACAATCACTAAATAGTCCAAACGCGCATCCGCAACTGTTGCAAGTAACGCTTGACCTTGTGCAATTAATAAAGACACACAACGTTCCCCCAGCTTAACAGATTCTTTTATTTTCTCTAGAATTTTGAACAAAACGAGCGCATGCTCGCGTTCATTAGGAGATAAATAGACATTGCGGCTAGACAAAGCCAAGCCATCTGTATCGCGTAGTGTCGCACCCCGGCAAACGGCAACAGGTATCGCCAAATCAGCAACCATTTGCTCTAATACACGCACTTGTTGAAAATCTTTTTCGCCTAGCCACAAATCATGCGGTTGTACAATATGTAATAATTTCATCACCACGGTAGTCACCCCACGAAAATGCGTAGGTCTTGTTTTTGCGCATAAGCCTTGAGACAACTGCGTCACTTCAACAAAAGTTTGAAACTGCGGGGGGTAAAAACTTGCTAAGTCAGGCAAAAATAAAGCATCTGCACCAGTTTGTTCTACCTTTTTAAAATCGCCTGCCAAATCTCTTGGGTAACTTGATAAATCTTCGTTTTGCGCAAACTGAAGTGGATTTACAAAAATCGATACCACTACAAAATCGGCTTTATTTTTAGCCGCCTGAATCAAAGATAAATGCCCCGCATGCAAATAACCCATGGTAGGAACTAGTGCGATACGTTTAGATTGTACACGCAACGCAGCCATCAAATTCTGGCACCCCGTTAAAGATTCTATGACTTGCATGTTCTAATCCTCTTTTAAAAAACGCCCCTGCGCGGCACGCACTGCAAAATGAATCGCTTGTTGCATACTTGCCATGCGTGCACGCCCTGTCCCCGCCAAATCAAACGCAGTTCCGTGATCGGGCGAAGTCCTTATCACAGGCAAGCCTAAAGTCATATTCACGCCGCTATCTAAATGATTAGTTTTTAACGCAATGGCCGCTTGATCATGATATAGCGCAATCACGGCATCAAAACGTCCCTTTTGTGCTTCGTAAAAAACAGTATCGGCAGGATAAGGCCCACTTGCCAAAAGTCCTTGTTCTTGAGCCAAAGTTAAAGCAGGCGATAAGTAACAAATTTCTTCATCTCCCAATTGCCCTTGTTCGCCCGCGTGCGGATTTAGGGCACATAAGGCTAAACGTGCATGCGCAAGCTTGAGCAACGGGCTTAAATATCGATCGGCCAATTGCAAAGTCTCTAAAATCATATTGGGCGATAAATAATCAAATACACGGCGCAAAGGGATATGAATGGTGTGCAAAATCACACGTAAATGAGTATCACATAGCATCATCAGCGCACGTGGCACCAAAAATGCCTGCGCTAAATATTCGGTCTGCCCTGGCACTTGAACCCCTGCTTGATATAAAGAATGCTTACACACAGGTGCTGTCACAATAGCCTGCACCTGCAAAGATTTGGCCAACAAAATGGCATCGTCCAATGCAGACAAGGCAATTTGTCCGCCCAACGCGGTGGCATGCCCATAATCAGGCAACACAGCCACGTTTTTTGCGGTATAAACACAATCTAAATCTGCAAGAGCTATCTGCATGCGACTAGACAATACAGCTGCCGCACGTTCCCAAACGGCACTGGGTCCACATAAAATAAATTTCACAGGATTCTTGTCTTTTGCATATGCTTGTTGCGCTCGATATGTTGCTTCTAGCGCAATTTCTGGTCCAATTCCTGATGGATCGCCGCAACAAATAGCTAACGAAATCACCTTACTTTCAAGATCCTGCATCATGGCGCAAGTTTATAGCGGCCACAATCGCTAAGTGCAAGACTCCATTAAACGAAGTGATTTCAAATTTTATATACAACCCAATTAAAATGGCGAGCTCACCAATCTGAGCATATAATAAATACATAAACGTTACATAGAAGGCTCGATTATGTCTAAAAACATTACATCATCTACAAATACATCTGTTCACACTCAACCTGCAAACGAATCCAACATCGAAAACTCAATAAAAGAAAAACTACATCAATTACAAAGCAATGCCCAAACATTACTTAGTCCTTGGGTTTTAAAAAAAATTGAAATCTATTCTAAAAACAAAAACACCCCTTATGCAGAGGAAAAATTAAAAAAGTTGGGCCAATTTTTAACAGATGTTCAATCATTCCTAGGCAGTAAAAATACTCAATTTTCATCCGAAGCTTTTGATGCAGTCGCTTATCAACACGAAAAGGGACAAAAAATCCCCAATAAAAAAGCAGAAAAATTACGCGCACAGATTAAAAATTTAAAACATACAAATGCAGCGCAATCAACTGCATCATCAAAACACACAGACGCATACGCAAATAATGATGCAAGTAAAAAATTTAAAAAAAATGATACGACTCATCATTTGACACAAGCAAACGCCGCAGGCCTTGTTATTGCGGGAGCGGCAGCCAAAACAGCAACAAAATTGAAACCCGCATTTAAACGTATCAACCCTGGTGAATTAGAAAGAAGAGTAGCCAGCAAAGTAAAAGCAGTTGCTGCAAAAACTAAATCGCTCCCTCGTGAATCCGGCATCTCTAATAATCCAACAATACCACCCTCTGTACACACACGCGTGACTGCGCAATATTCTACAGTAGATCCAAAACCTGCCACAAATGAATTACCCAAAGCAGTAAAAACAGATATCAAACCACCAGAAATAGCTAAATCTGCGCCTCCTATTGCGAAACCTATTCCTAAAACAAGCGTGTCATCTCATCCAATACCAAGCAGCCCTAAACCGACTGTAACAATGCATGCGGTTCAGATTGAAAAAATGGTTGTTGCAGAAAAAGAAGCGGCAGAAGCAATCACACGCGTGACTGCGCAATATCCAACCGTAAGTGCAGATGTCCCTTTATCCAAGAAAAGGGTCCATTTGCCTGGAGTGGTGGATTCTGGAATGCCACGTGTGGCCGAACCTATTGTGGAACCAGTGGCCATTAAAACAATGGGAAATAACACTGCAAAAATTCCTGCCGAGCAAATTGAATCCATTCTAAAAGACGAACATCGAACGGTAAAATTTACACAATCTGCTGTTGCTGAACAAGTACAAAAAGCCCAAGTCGCAGCAGAATACGCAGAAAATGCAGGAAAAAAAGTCCCTTTTGGCGAATACCCTGCGCCACAAGTGGCCGCTAAAAAACCATGGCCAGTCACACGACCTCTTCCACAAATTAATCTAAACACAATCACCAAGCCGTTAGGATTACCGTCGCAATCAGAACCTACGCTGATTACACATGCACTAGATAGGCCCACAAAAATAATGCCAGCCGTTAAACCACAATCACAATCGGCACTACTACAACGCGCCAAGGATTTTGGAACACGCGCCAAACAATTATCCCAAGCAGTATCCAAAGAAGCGATTGGAGTTGTAAAAGAAGCACGTGCCATGCGTTCAGGAGCTGCCAATGCAGGAAAAGCAGTTCGTAGCATATTTGGGGCTGCTTTAGTATTACCTGATTTATTTGCTTCTGGATATGAGGCTGCAAAAATTGGAACTATTCAAAAAAGCGCTATATCGGCAGGAATAAATCCCAAATTTTTAAACGGACTTGGGAATTGGCAATATAAGAGAGTTATTGAACAGGGACTTAATATCGTGGGCGCTGCTGCTAAAGGAGTTACTTTAGTGACAGGTAATCCATTAGGCATTTTAGCAGGTAAAGGCGTAGATTTTTCTAGGAAAATGGTATCTTCAACCAATGCTGCAATATTATTACGTAATATTTTTACAGAATCAGAAAGTTTTGAAGAGCTTATTCAAACACTAGAAAAACTACAACAAATTCCTGATATGATGGAATTTATTGATGATTCGGCTATCGAGCAGTTTTTTGATCATGTTCAAAAATTAGGTAATCTGTCTGGTATTTTAAATGAAAAAGTATGGTCTGATGCACGGATTCGTCCATTTGTTAATCATTTAGTCAAAAAGTTATCAACCCTAAGCGCAAAAGAACTTTATCAAGGCACAGGTGATCGATTTGACACATATCTAAATAAAAACGAACGTGGAATAAAAAACAAAGTGATTCATACTTTAAAATTTGGGGCTGATGTTTTAGATTTAGCAGGCGAATACATGAGTGTGGTCGATAAATTCGACGCCGCCGCGCTTGTTTTTATTGCTTTTCAGTCTGGAAACGACGAACTCCTATACAACATCATGAGCCGCTATCAAGACAAAGCAGAATCAAAATATAAAAGTTTCTTTGAATCTCATGATGCACCCGTATGGCCACTGCTTGTTGGACGATATGAACGCATTCGTTCTCAAAAACTTGGATTAAAATAACCTGTTATGTTTTTTATCTGATTGGTCTATTACATTTGGAATTTCAAACATATGAGTCAATTCTTTAGGTTCAGGTTTTTCTGTGTCGATTAATTGATAAGGTTTATATTCCGGCAAAATACGCATAAGCACTTGCTTTAAAGACAAGCCCTGTGGATGATTAGATTTTAAAGTCATTTCGATTTCACGTAAAATACGCATAACATGATTCCATGGCATGGGCGGAGAATGGTGAACAAAAATTTTATCGTGTGCCGTGTGTGTCATATGTTCTTGCGAAGTACTCAATTCTTCAAATAATTTTTCTCCCGGACGAATCCCTGTAAACACAATATCAATGTCAACATCAGGATTAAGCCCACTTAAGCGAATCAAATCTCGTGCTAAATCTACAATTTTAACAGGTTCTCCCATATCTAGAATAAAAATCTCTCCGCCTTTTCCCATGGCTGCAGCTTGCAAGACTAATTGACTGGCTTCTGGAATGGTCATAAAATAACGTGTCATTTCTGGATGTGTGACAGTCACCGGACCACCTTTTTTAATTTGAGATTTAAAAATAGGAATCACACTTCCTGTCGAATCTAGCACATTGCCAAAGCGCACCACACTAAAACAAGTACGGCTTTTCTGAGCCAAGCTCTGCACCAAAATTTCCGCCAAACGCTTGCTTGCGCCCATCATAGAAGAAGGATTAACCGCCTTATCTGTAGAAATTAAAACAAAATGACGAGCGCCATATTGATGCGCAGCTTGCGCCATAATAGAAGTCCCAAATACGTTATTACGAATGGCTTCTGATTCATTTAATTCCATCATCGGCACATGTTTATAGGCAGCGGCATGAAACACCACATGCGGGCGATGTTGTTTAAAACAATGCTCAACGCGTTCTATGTCTTTTACATCGGCAATCACAGGCACAAATTCGCAGGTATTAAAACTATCTTGTAATTCTTTATTTATGTAAAACAAATTGCACTCTGAATGCTCTAGCAAAATAACACGTTCTGGCATAAAACGACAAATTTGACGGCACAGTTCGGATCCGATACTGCCTCCAGCGCCACTGACTAAAATCACTTTCCCGGCAATTAAATGATTCAAATGTTCTGTGTTTAATAACACTGGGTTTCTTCTTAATAAATCTTCAATGGCAATATCACGAATATGGTGCAATTCCACCTGGCCTTGTATTAAAGTATCTACACTTGGAATGGTTCTTACTTTGGCGCCACTTTGCAAACATAATTCATAAATGCGGCGCATATTATCGCCAGAAGCAGAAGGAATTGCAATCACCACTTCTTGTACAGCGTATTTAATTACCTTGTCTTTAATACGCACAATCGAACCAAGTACAGAAATACCATGAATGCTCGCCTGGTGTTTTTGTTCATCGTCATCCAAAAAACCTACAATATGGTAATGATTGCGCTGTCTTGGATGTCTTAATATTTCACGCGCTAAACGTTCCCCTGCATCTCCTGCACCCACAATTAATAAATGTGTATCTGCGTTGTTATCTGCTTTTGTTTTTAAATTTAAAGACATACGTTGTGCATAAGATTCTCTTAACAAGCGCATGCCCAATCTAAGACCACCCACTAAAAACAGACACAATAACCAATCTAGAACAAAAATAGATCTGGGAAATCCTTCGACTTGAAACAACACCACCCAAACAGGCAATAAAGATGTAGACAATGTGGTTGCTCTAAATAACGGCCATACTTCATAAACCCCACTGTATCGCCATAATCCATGAAACAAACAGTATTTTTGAAAAATAATAGTGCGTGTAAACAACAAGGCAAAAAAACAATAAGCCAAACGTTCGTCAAAAATTTTTGGAAAATTAAATTCAAAACGCAAAATAAATGCGCCAACAAATGAAACAGCAAACAAAAACAAGTGTAATAAAACAATAAAAAATCTTCTATAACGCATCAAGGTATAGGTTTTCATTTGGATAAATAACAATCTAACCTAATAAAAGATTGAAGTAAAAAAAATACAATAAAAACACATAAAAGATTAATTTATTTGACGCTCTTGCGAATTTGGCAAACGTAAAAGTTTCATTTCATAAAAAGCAATTAAAACACCCCATAAAAGAGAATACGCTTTGTCGTAAAATTGATGAGAAAAAAAGGTGTACCCAAAACTCACTAAAATCAGCATAGACAACATCACAAAATAAAAATCATCAGAAAAAAACGAGATTCGCTTAAGCACCCAAATGACCGCAATCAAATACAATATAAGTGCCCCAATGCCCCAATTGACTAAAATTTGAAAATACACATTATGTAAACCAATAACACCTGTGCGCACACCGTGCCCTGCCAGATGGTGCTCAACGCCCCATGAATTATGATAAGGACCAGCCCCTACTCCCAGCCAAAAATAATCTAAAATAGACTCTGTTGCTATAACGAGTAATCCTACCCGTATGTCCTCTTTTTGCGTATTAAAAAAAGCCATACGAGATAAAGACACATTAGGAACAACAAAAATAACAATCAAAGAACCTACTGTAAAAGCTACAATATTTTTTATTTTCTTTTTAAAATTAACAATTAAATAAATAGTCACCAAGACACTCGCCACCAAAACAGCACTACGAGACATAGGTAAAAACAATGCAATACCGCTCATCACAGGTAAAAACCATCTCACTAATTTATGATTAAAAAGATACAAAGTATTATAAGGATGTGTGGCAATCACAACAGACACAACCGCAGAACAAGAGGCAATAAGCCCTATAAAATTTAAATTTTGATCAACAAAAAAATATTTACCCACACTAAAACGCACCATACTCGCTTCATTAAATCCATTAACAGACATGGCTGATAACGCAGGATAGACTTGCCAATTCAGCAAGAAAGAAACCAAAAATCCGATTAAAAAATAAACAATCATTACCTGTTCAAAAGTTTTTCTATCGCGACACAAACAAGCCACACTCACCATTCCAAGCATCACCTGAAATAAAGAAAAAATTTCGCGGTAACGCGCATCATCAAAAAAATTTTCACGCAAGATAATAAACAGTAAAAATAAAAACAAATAACACATAAGCGGGTGAAACAAATAACGAATAAAAAAACTAAGCCTAAACAAAACCGCATAACTCAAGATCAAAAAGAATAAAAATCTTAACGTTGTAAAATCATCAATTTTGGGCAACATGCGTTCAAAATAAAAAGCAATCACAGTTGATATCAGTAAAAATTTTTCAAATATGCTCACAGTAGGAACAGACGTGCATGTAGTCGATGTATTAGCTGAAGATAATACACGAGTTCTTGGATTATTTAAAACCACTTCCATACAATAGCGTCCTTTTCTAATAAATTCATCACGACAATAACGAACTAAACAACTGATTCATTTGAGCCATATGTAAATGCAAAGAAAAGCGTTGATTAACCTGTAAAAAGCTTACATCTGAGAATTTTTTTCTCAATTTTTTGTCATCGATTAATATCTTAATTTTTAATGCCATATCATTTTCATCGTGCGGATTAAATAAAAATCCAGATTCATTGTTTTGAACACTTTCTAAAAATCCACCACCACGCGGCATGACCACTGGTTTTTTTGCAGCCATTGCTTCTATTGCGGTGCGACCAAAACCTTCTATATCAAGACTATGCGTCACAATATCCAAACTATGCATAATCGCTGGAATATCTGCGTAGTGCGGCGCAAATAAAAATCTTTTTTCTAATCCCAATGATTTAACTAATGTACGCAGGGATTCAAAATAAGCATGTTTATGGTCGTAAAAACCTTGTTTAAAATCAGGTAAAGTGCCCACATTCACAAAATACACATCTTTGTGTTTTTGATGTATTAAATAAGCAGCACGAATAAACAGAGCATGTAACTTGGCAGGAATACAAGCAGACGCTAATTGCCCAACCACCAAAGCATGGTCTGGAATTCCCCAAGTAGCCCTGAGTGCTTGCGCTCTTTTTTTTGATTTGTGCAAGGCAAAAGAATCCACATCCACACCGTCATAAACAATTTGAACTTTATGTGATTGCCCGTATCTATGAAATATTTGCGATACATACTGACTCATCGGCACAATCACTTCTGATAAAGCACTTATGGTCCTTATTAACGCTTTATCTGGCATATGATATTTAAGCCAACCCTTTTGACCAATGAGCTCACGCACATGCCACACATGCGGCAAACCTAGTCTGCGTGCCAACAAAGCACCTTCTAAAATAGCTGCATTGTTGGTATGAATAATTTGAATGCCCCATTGTTTAACTAAACGTTCCAAATATCTTTGTGTTAACAATCCAACGTGCGATAATTGTTGCATTCTTAAATAAGAAAAAACACGTTGCAGATAATTAAGATCTGTAAACTGATGCCAAAACCGCATGGGAACAACCGCACAACCATTAGATATTTCGCACACGTAAGGCGATTTTTGTTGCCCTAAATGACCATGATAAACCACAAAATTCTTAACGGGTGCATGGTTATTTTTACAAGCCTTAATGTATTCTAGTGCGCCAATATTGGCGCCGCCAATAGGTGATGTTAATATATGCAATACATTCATACACAAACCTGTTCGATAAGTTTTTTAGCCACAAAATGTTCGGCCAAAGACAAAGATTCATACGTGCATCCACCAATGTGTGGTGTAATTAAAAGATGCGCATGTTGTTTGGCATATAAAACCAAAGGATGTGTCAACAAAGAAATGCTTTGTTCTTGATTTAATACATCTAAAGCAGCACCCGCTAAATGTTTATTTTTTAATAATTCGAGCAAACTACATTCATCAATTAATTCACCTCTGGCTGTATTTATCAAATAAGCACCTGGTTTAAATTGGTTTAATAAATTCTTATCTAATAAAACAGGCATACCTTGATGATAAGAGGCATGAAGACTAACCATGTCACTGCGTTTTACAAGTGTATTTAAATCGCAACATTCAACTTGTTCTTTTATAAACTCTGACTTATCTAAATAAGGGTCATAGGCCAATACTTGTGCATCCATGGCATTTAAATAACGTGCTACTTTTTTAGCCACACGTCCAAAACCAATGAGCCCTATCGTTTTATCTTTTATTTCATGTCCCTTAAATAAATCTCGCCGCCAACAAGCATCGCGCACATCCATCACAGCAGCTACGGTTTGCCTAAATAGAGACAACATTAAATTAAGCGTATGCTCTGCAGTGGCTGCGATATGTTTTAAAAAATCAATTTCACCGCGCAAAGAAATAATTTTTATGTGTTGTTTTGCACAGGCTTCTAAATCAATATGATTAAGTCCCGTCGTTGCAGATACAATATATTTGAGTTGGTTAAAATAACTCAGCACGTCTGCACTAATAAAGTATTTAAGCCGCACCCATAGTACGTCAGTATCTTTTACGTTATTTGCTAGCGCATCAAACAAACCAATATCTTGTTTGATTTCTTCTACATCAAAATATACAGACAATAACGTTTTTGTATGTAAAGAAAAATCATGCGGTTCTAAAATTAATAGTTTTTTTTTACGCACGTTACACACCCATCAAGTATATTTTAAATGCATTTAATGACAGCAGGCTTCTTTGACACCGCAATTGTGGCGCTCAGCAGGTCTAGAAAGAAGTATATTGAAGATGTAATAAATACTCCACTATTCCCACATCAAAAGGCTCATCAATATTCCACGCACGTTCTTTGGGCATGATCAATGCACGGCAATCTTGGCCTTGAAAAGAACGATATGTTTTAAGCGCATGAATATATGTTAAATAAATTGAACCATCTCTTAAATATATTTTTTGTAATGTCTGGCGTCTTTGACCTTCTTGCAATTCTTTAAACGGAGGATCTATTACGCGTTTGGTTTCATGTTCTACATATTTCATGCGTGCAGGATGGCGTTCGCCCACATCTACAAAAGAAATCACAGAATCTGCTTGCGTGTGATTCAACAATGTAATTGCACTATCAATATCTTGGGCATTTCTTAAAGGATTGGTGGGTTGCAACACACATACCGCATCAAATTCTTGTCCTTGTGTCTGCATAAAATCTAAGGCATGTTCAATCACAGGTAGTGTGGGTGTATCATCTTGCGCCAAATAAGCAGGCCTTAAAAAAGGTACCGATAACCCCAATTGACGTGCGCAGGTTGCAATTTTTTCGTTATCCGTAGACACCACAACAGAAGTCAATAACCGCGCAGATAAAGCCGCTTCTGCAGTATAGGCCAGTAGTGGTCGCCCCAACACAGGTATGATATTTTTATCCAAAATACCCTTAGAACCACCTCTTGCAGGAATCACTCCTAATACGCGCACAAAGACTCCGTACACCCTAATGTTTTAACGGCATTTTCTTCTTGCACGACATAGTGTAGTTTTTTTTGCACGTAAGGAACTAAATTAACCAAGGCCTGTGTTAATCTTTGACTACTTAAGCCATCACCATATAAATAACTACAAGGGTAGCGACCATGTGACAATTGTTTATCCATTGCACGTAAAAGCTTGATTGGTTCGGCTTCTGCGCATAATACATGCGCCGCCATTTCTCGGCCTTGTTGTCTTTGTCCAACCAGCACAACCGGTGTGCCAAAAAAACTTGCATCACGTACAAAACTACTTGAATTACCAATCGCGCAACTGGCTTGTGCTAGCACTTTTAAATAAAGTTCCGGAGATAAATTAGTTACACATCTTAACCAATTAGGTTGATATGTGGTGCGGTAGGTTCTCATAATTTTACTAATCTTATCTGATCCCGCATCAATATTGGGCCAAAGCATGATGGTTTGCATGGCCTTTTTTTCTAAAGCAGAAAACAAAGCCTGCATTTGTTCTGATTCGTCACCAAATTCAGTCGTTGTGGGATGAAACACAGCCAAACAATACGGCCGACAAACATCTATTTCGGCGCCGCTGCCTATTTGATTAATCATGTCATCAGACAAATCTTGCGTTAAGTGTAGCGCAATATCACCACTCGGGCAGCCAATCCCCAATATCGTTTGCGGATCTTCACCCATTTGAATCAGATACCGCGCAGCACGCGCGGTGCTTGGAAAATGGTAATGCGCAAATTTACTCATGGCATGGCGCGCACTTTCATCAATAGAACCAGAAACTTCTCCGCCCTGTACATGCACAATACATAAATTAAGATAAGCCGCTGCAATTGTGGCAGATAGGGCTTCGTATCTATCGCCAATCACAAGCACGATATCTGGATTTAATTTTTTAAACTCATTAGCAAATTCAATAATTCCAAAACCTACAGATTTGGCCATGGTCACGGGCAAAGAACCTTCTAATTCCAAATAAATTTCAGAATCAATACTAAACCCGTCTCTTTTTAACATCTTATGTGGAGAATCAAAACGATCAAGCACCATGGTTCCTGCAATCACAACTTGCATCCGCAAACCAGGATGTTGCTGCATGGCTTTCATAACAGGTTTAAGCCGCCCATAATTAGCCCTATCAACCAACACCACAGCCACTTTTCTAGGCTCGTTTTTTTCTTTGCTGTTCATGCGATAATCCTCGAAATAGCGGTTGTATCGTGGCCGATTCTAGTTCAAAATCAGATTCTTGAAATAGCGTTTGTGCGGGTATGTCTTTTGTTAAAGAAGCGCCCAAAAATTGCGCCAATCGATCCGCCGCAATACCAAAACCTGGTTTTTTTAAAATCACATGTTCTTTTTTTAAAAACGTACCTTTTTTTAAATCACAAGAAGAAACCAAGCTACGACCAAACATGCGGCGTAAATCTGTCAGTTGAGCGGCTGATTTATCTTTATCTTGGTCGTGCACACGCATCTGTTCAAAAAAACGAACGCCGTCACATAAGGTTTTAAGTTCATCTATTGTTACAGAAGACGAAGTATCAGGCCCAAACATATCGCGACTTAAAGTCGCGTGCACTTCTACAATTCTTGCGTTTAATGCTGCTGCATATAAAGACGGATAAATCGTTGCAGAATGATCAGACAATCCTGTTTCGCATTGATAACGCGCATGAATACGCGCTAAATTTTGAATTCCTATTTGCGTTGCGGGGCACGGATAAGCGGTCGTACATTGAAGCACTGCCAAAGGCTGATGATGTGATTTAAAAAATGCCACGCTTTGGTCAATTTCTTTCCATCCACTCATTCCCGTAGATAAAATCACCGGCCATTTAGTTTTAACAATGTCTTCAAACATCGAAAAATGGCTAATTTCTCCAGACGCAATCTTCCAAGCATCAATTTCAAGTGCAGTCAGCCAATGTACCGCCTGATTAGAAAAAGGGGAACTAATAAATAAAAGTCCTTTTTCTTCTGCGTGCAACCTTAAGCCACGCCAGGCATCATAAGAAAATTCCATGCGTTTCCAATAATCATATCGTGTTTCATCTTGTGGACTAAAGCGTATGCGCCAAGGTTCATCTTTTGTACTTTCGGCGTCTGCGATATGGGTTTGAAATTTAACAGCATCTGCGCCAGTGCGTGCAATGGCATCAATAAACGCATGTGCCATGCCCAAGCTTCCGTCATGTGCTTGCGCCACTTCTGCGATAACATAGGTCTTGTGAGTCTTTAAATTAAGCACCACATAATTCCTTAAAGAAATAACAACCTAATCACAATAAAACATAAAAAATAAACTACACAGATTGAACCCACTGCGCATCTTCTACAAAAAATCCAGCAGTAGCACCCACATCATCCAAATGATCGTCTTCTAAATTAGCGACCACAAAAGAACAAATTTTTGACTCTTTTTGTAAATTAATAAGCCCACGCCTATCATTTAAAACAACATCAAAATAATACCGCCCCGGATAAAGATGAACACGCGGAAAATCGCATTTAAGAATAAAAGATCCGGCCTGTAGTCCAAAATAAACCCCTGCCTCTACCGTGCTGTTATGGCACACCTGAATGCCTTGTTCGTTCATAATAAACAGCGTCACGGCCAAACCAGAATGCGCTTTGGGTACATTGACATGACATTCTAATTGCATGGGTTTTCTAAGTCCCTGAACTTGACCTTCGTGTGATGTTTTTAATACAATACGTGTCATACTTGGCTGCAATAAAGATGATTCTTTTTCGACCATTGCGCAACTATCGATTTCTTCTTGCAAATAAGCACGAATCACGTCTGACGTAGTTCCTTTTTGAATTAATTGTCCACGAGACAACAAAATGCTTTGCTTGGTCAAAGACGCCATGGCTGACATATTGTGGCTTACAAATAAAACTGTTTTTCCACTTTGTGTCACGTCACGCATTTTATTCATGCATTTTCTTTGAAATTCGTAATCACCCACGGCTAAAACTTCATCGATCAAAACAATATCAGACTCCAAATGTGCGGCAACAGAAAAAGCCAAACGCATGCGCATGCCACTGGAATAATGTTTAACAGGCGTATCAATAAATGCATCTACTTGTGCAAAATCAACAATTTCATCAAACTGTCTTTTGATCTCCTGTTTTTTCATCCCCAAAATAGCACCATTTAAAAAAATATTTTCCCGGCCTGTTAACTCTGGATGAAACCCTGTGCCTACCTCTAACAACGAAGCCACTCGTCCATACAGCATCACACGTCCGCTGGTAGGCTGTGTGATTCTTGAAATAATTTTAAGTAATGTGCTCTTGCCAGCACCATTTTTACCAATAATGCCAACGATTTCGCCCGCATGAATATCAACATTAAGATCTTTAAGTGCCCATAATATTTGACTGCCATTTTGTTTTTTAGATGCCAAAACGCCAGACACGGGACCTTTTTTAAACCAATTTTTTCTACGTCCCAAAAAATCAGAAATTTCATCTCGAATAGTTGGGTAATGATTCATCGGCAACCCAAGCGTGCCCAGTTCAAAAGATTTACTCAGTCCATCTACACGCAACGCCAGCGCACTCATAATAAGTACCCCGCTAAAACAAGGTGTAAATAAACGGTGCTACTGCTGAACCTTCGGTTAATATAACCAATGCACCTAGCAATACCATTACAATCAAAATAGGAAGCAACCATAATTTTTTATTGTCCATCAAAAAAGAAAATAAATAACGTAAAGATTGCATCATAAATAAGGAACCTCCATACGTTGAGAAGCTTGAATAACAGATGCCACACGATAAGTTTTTAATTTAGGATCAAATCCCTTGGGCATGCTTTTAGAACGTATCAATCGAAGCACCAACCCAATTGGCACTACCAATAGAAAAAAAATAAGCACCAATAATACTTTTTGATTAATAGCACCGCATACATGGCCTATTTTGCTCCACATATGATACAATGGGCGCACCCAATTAGGAGTTAGTAAAGACAACCCCATAAGCAACAAAGAAACAGCAACAATCAATCCCGCATGAACCTTTAACTTGGGTGACCACCAAGCCATCAGCATCAACACACTGCCTACAATAAAAGCAAATTTCCTTAGTTCTTTAGTTTCTTCTGACAAAGCAATCATTGTTTGTGTGCTCATAATACCCCTTAATCCAATGTAAATTCTTGGCGCCAATTGCTATCATGCTTAAGCGAAGGCTGATCCAACTTGGCCATCACACAATTTTCAACAACCAAATAATCCATTTCGGTGCGCATAAAGCAGCGATAAGCATCTGTTGCGCTGCACACAATAGGTTCGCCTCGAACATTAAAAGAAGTATTTACAATCACAGGACACCCTGTACGTTTATCAAATTGAGAAATCAGCTGATAAAATCTTGGATTGGTTTCTTGATGTATTGTTTGTACACGTGCCGAATAATCCACATGCGTCACTGCAGGAATTTTAGATCGCAATGAATTTAATTTATCAATGCCAAATAAATTTTGTTCCTGCTCTTGCACGGGTAAACGTTGGTTTTTGTGAACAGGCGCCACCATAAGCATATATGGACTTGATTTATGATGTTCAAAATATTCATGTACGCGTTCTGCCAAAACCGCAGGCGCAAAAGGTCTAAACGATTCTCTAAATTTAATTTTAAGATTCATAATAGACTGCATTTTAGGATGTCTTGGGTCGCCAATAATAGAACGTGCCCCCAAAGCACGCGGACCAAATTCCATGGGACCCTGAACCCACCCAATCACATGTCCTTGACTTAATAAATCTGCCACATAATCAAATAACAACTCATCTGTATAGACTTGATATATGGCACCTAACCTATCAAGTTCTGTTTTAACACGTGATTGAACAAGATTTGGCCCTAAAAAAGAACCACGCATTTTATCTCGTCCATCAATACTTCTTTGTTCTTTAAAATAATGATGCACTACACTTAAAGCGGCACCCAAAGCACCACCAGCGTCCCCTGCCGCAGGCTGAACCCAAATATCTGTAAAAGGACCTTCACGTAATAATTTACCATTTGCCACACAATTAAGCGCAACTCCACCTGCCATACATAAATAATCCACACCCAATTCATTATAAATGGTGTGCCCCAGGCGCAATACAATGTCTTCTGTTACTTTTTGAATAGATGCGGCAATATCCATTTCTCGTTGTGTCAGCGGTGATTCAGGAGACCGCGGTGGACCACCAAACAAATCATCAAAATAATGATTGGTCATAGTAAGCCCTGTGGCGTAATTAAAATATTTTTGATTTAAGCGATAAGTACCGTCTTCTTTTACATCAATTAAATGCCGCCTAATGGTTTCTACAAAACGAGGCTCTCCATAAGGCGCAAGCCCCATTAACTTATATTCACCAGAGTTAACCTTAAATCCAGTGTAGTAAGTAAATGCGGAATATAACAACCCTAAAGAATGCGGAAAATCAATTTGCCACTGTGGCGTAAGTGTATGTCCATCACCCAACCAAACAGACGTTGTTGCCCACTCTCCAACACCGTCGATACACAATACGCCTGCACGCTGATAAGGACTAGGAAAAAACGCAGAAGCGGCATGCGACATATGATGGTCACAAAATAAAAGCGGTGGAAGTTGTTTCTTTTTTACACCGAATAACTGGGCCAATTCTTTTCTTAGTGTTTCATCTAAAAATAGTTTTTCTTTCATCCAAACAGGCATGGCAGACACAAAAGAACGCACGCCTCTTGGTGCAAAGTTAAGATAAGTTTCAAGAAGCCTATCAAATTTGGTCAAAGGTTTATCATAAAAAACAATGGCATCTATTTGAGATAAATTTTTACCCAGTTGTTCTAAACAAAATAAAATGGCTTGTTTAGGAAACGCAGCATCATGCTTGCGGCGTGTAAACCGCTCCTCTTGCGCCGCTGCAATAATGTCTCCGCCCAAAACAATAGCAGCTGCACTATCATGATAGTAAGCAGATATTCCCAAAACAATATGGCTCATGTAAGCACTCAAAAAATATCAATCTAAAAAAAACAAGCCAAAACAAACACCTTGTATTTCAGCTTATAGAGTGCTTATTCTTGGGGTCAAGAAAATAACCAGAAAGAGCTTGTGTGATGATAGGTCCAAGATTCAACATACTTAAATACCGAATAATCAAAGCATTTACACTTATTAAAAATAAACAATTGGGCGAAGTATATAAAAAAACACATCGAAAAATAAATCTTACAGATGCCCATCAGGCATGGAAAACTCAAATACCAGCGTTATACAAAAAATGGCTTTTAAAACATCAAACAGAATGGATTCGTGCCCAGCAAGAATTTTGCCAACAACCTATTTTAAATGTGCGTGTAGTTATTTTACATCACCCCAAAAACCACACTAAAAATATGCTCAAATGTAGCATTAAATCCATCAAACAAGCGCACTACGCCAAGCAAATAAGCCATCTTGTATTAGATCTATCCGCCCTTAGTCCTGCCACATTTAAAAATGATCTAAAAAAACACCTATCTTTACATTGTTTTTATACTTTTATCCAAAGTGGAGACGAAATAGATGTTCATTTTTACAAGGTCATTGCATCTTCAATAAACAACATGCCCCATTTAGACACATGCTTTACCGATCATGATTTTATCGATTATAAAAAACAATTCAAGCAACCATTTTTAAAACCTGCCTACAGCAAAGAACATCTTTACGAACAACAATATTTAACACCTGGTTTATGTATCAAATCAACCACATTAAATAAGCAATTTAAAACACATTCAGAGTTAACGCATTTAGATAATCCTTATTTCGAATCTTATTTGTCTCAATCCTTAGCTCAATTATCTAGTGCGCCGTTACATATCCCTTGTGTGGCGGTTCATGCGCACATTAAAAACAAAACTACACACCAAAAAACACCTGCATTTTTGCAAACACCGCGCAAAGAACAACCCATGGTGAGCATTCTAATTCCCTTTCGCGACCAACTCGATCTCTTAAAAAGATGTTTATATTCAATCACATTAAAAACAGATTACCCAAACTATGAAATTGTGTTAATTAACAATCAAAGTATAAATTCTAAAACATTAAAATTTTTAAACACAATCAAAACGCATCCACTTTATCGGCATTTATCTGTTGATGAACCTTTTAATTTTTCGCGCTTAAACAATTTAGGTGCCAAAATTGCTTCTGGGGAAATTTTAGTATTACTCAATAACGACACCGAAATTATTCGTTCGGATTGGTTATCCCACTTAATTTATTTTGCTCAACAAAAAGACATTGGCGCAGTAGGTGCAAGGCTTATTTATCACGATTACACCATTCAACATGCAGGCATTATTTTGGGTGTTAAAGGACATGCCGCGCATGCTTTTCAGTATTATCCATACCAAGATCCGCATTATTTTAATTTTATTCAAACAACCAGAAACGTCTCTGCCGTAACAGGCGCCTGTCTTGCTGTAGAAAAAAAGAAATATCAAGAAGTAGGCGGATTAAATGAATCCGATTATAAAGTAGCTTATAACGACATTGATTTTTGTTTGCGCCTACAAAAACAGGGCTACCGATGCGTATATGCTGCACAATCGATTGTTATCCACCACGAATCAAAATCACGCAAAGGACATATTGACCCACAAGAAGATCATACATTTAAAAAACAATACACACATGTCATTGCCCAAGATCCTTACTATCATCCTTTATTGTCACAACATCATACAGACTATAGACTCAAATCATAATAATTTTTTTTAAAAAATGGCCATTGCTACTTATTAAGCAACGCAATTCTTGATTGAATCAATGCAATTGCTTGTTGGCCGGCTTCTGTATTGGGATCGCAACCTTGCAATAAATTTAGCATGTGTTGTTTTTGTGTTTCTAAAGACCATTGAGCCCGTGCAATGCGATCTAATTTTTGGCCAAGCACAGATAAGGCCTGCATTTGCTGCGCTTGTTCATACCGCAGGCGTAATTCTTGTCTAAATGTTTTAACCGCATCTAAAAATTCATTTTTTTGAGACAAATAAGGATCATTGCCCACTTTTCGCATGAGATGTTCAGTAATGCCCAACACATAACCAATGCTGATAGGATCTTTAAAAACAACTTCGCCATTTTCACGAATATGCGCCACAAAATGAGTGTGTTTATATTCGTAAGATCCATCTTCTTGTCTTTTTAAATTTTGATATGGCCCAGGCAATTGCTTAATATAAGCATCAAGTCCTTTTTCTTGATGAGCAGCTATTAGATGTCTGTAATTAGATAATCCCTGTGTTTGTGCTGCAGAACCTGTGGTCTCTGTGCCAGAATTTTGTGTATTGGCATGCATGAATGCAAGAAGCGAAGTGCCAGACAAATATTGCAATGGTTTTTTACCAATTGGCAAAGATGCCGGTTGTGGATTTTGATTGACCGGTGCAGATACTGCGGCAGGTGCCGCACTGTTCGCAGTCATCACTACGAGCGAATGCATGTTCAATGTATTTTTTGATGTCGCTTTTTTAGCCGTCATAGGCTTTGAATTGGATGATTGAATAGGCGACTCTGTTTGCTTGGATAATGGCAACACAACTGCAGCAACAGGCGCAGGTTTTATCATTTTAAAAGTTAACATAGGCAAAGAAGAGGCCTGTTTTTTTAAATCCATGCGATGCACAGGTAAAAAAAATACACAAAAAAAGAACACGCCTGTATGCAATAACAAAGATACCAACAAAGTAAAAAACACAGGCCTCAAGCGCATAGACTCCTGGTTTTAACAAAACTATAAAAAGAGTACAAATAGAAATTGCTGCTTGTTGTAGGGATTGGGATACGGTTTTGTGGGAGATCCAATTTACGCTTCGTCTTGTTCAAGGTGGCATTGTTTATATTTTTTTCCAGATCCGCAATGGCATAAATCATTACGTCCTACTTTAGGTTTTTCACGGCGATAAGGATCTGGTTTAAGTACTGGTGGGGCTTTCGCTGATAATTTAATGCCGCGTGTTTGTGGGTCTTGTGGTTCGGGCGTTAAAGCTTGAGGTTCAAGCACAGAATCCGCATCTTGCGCGCTTGCGTGCACTTCTATCATGTGTTGCTGTTGTGCACGTTCTTTTTCAATACGGCGCAAATAGGCCTCTTCTGTTTCTACATTTACACGAGACAACATAGATACCACATGGGCTTGTAATTCATTCATCATCCGCATGAACAAATTATAGGCTTCTTTTTTGTATTCTTGTTTGGGATCTTTTTGTCCGTAACCACGCAGTCCAATGCCTTCTTTTAAGTGATCCATCATCAACAAATGCTCTTTCCAATAATGATCAATGGCATGCAGGTACACTTCTTTTTGAAATTGTGCCCATTGCATAGATTGTTCAGAAGTTTGTTGTTCTTTGGTGCGGTAAACATCATAGACTTTTTGAAACAAATAATTTTCTACCTCTTCTTGAGATAAACCCTGTAATTCGCTCCTCTCGCAGCGTACATTTAAAAACTTAAGTGCTTGTTCTTCTATTAATGCGGTATTAAGACCTTCGTGTTTAGCATTGGCATGAACTGCCGCTTGTGTGGCCACACGAATAATAATTTCTTCGTATAAATCAAGAATTTTTTCTTTTATCTGTTCTTTGGTAGCGCTTAATACTTCACGCCTCATTGTATAAACAGACTTACGTTGTTGATTCATCACGTCATCATATTCCAACAATGACTTACGGCTATCAAAATGGTGCGCTTCTACCCGTTTTTGCGCATTTTCGATTGAACGTGTAACAAAACGATGCTCGATAACTTCGCCTGGTTTCATTCCCAAGCGCATCATCATGTTTTTCATGCTATCGCCGCCAAAAATACGAATCAAATCATCCTCTAGCGACAAAAAGAATTTAGATTGCCCAGGATCGCCCTGGCGCCCGGCACGACCACGCAATTGGTTATCAATGCGTCTGGATTCGTGGCGTTCTGTACCAATAATACGCAAACCACCAAGCGATGCTACTTGTTGACGTTCTTCTTGACATTGTTTTTGGTAGCGTTCCAATACAGGAGCCAAACGCGCAGCATAATCTTGCAATGCCTGCGCATATTCTGATTCGGACGCAAAATTAAGCAAAGAAGGTTCTTCGCCTATTTCTTGTTTGGCCAAAAACTCAGCATTTCCACCCAGCAAAATGTCAGTTCCACGGCCCGCCATGTTAGTCGCAATGGTCACTGCACCCAAACGCCCTGCTTGCGCCACAATCGCGGCTTCTGCCATATGGTATTTGGCATTTAATACCGCGTGCGGAACTTGTTTAATTTTAAGTAAACGACTAATGACTTCACTTTTTTCTACAGATACAGTGCCAACTAATACAGGCTGCTTGTGTTGGTGCGCACGCACAATATCATCGGCAATGGCTTCGAATTTTTCTTTTTCTGTTAGATAAATAACATCTTGATCATCTGCACGAATATTGGTTTTATTAGTGGGGATCATCACTGCGTCTAATTTATATATTTGCTGAAACTCCGCAGCTTCGGTTTCTGCCGTTCCAGTCATCCCACCTAATTTTTTATACATTCTAAAATAATTTTGGAATGTAATCGTGGCAAGCGTTTGATTTTCTTTTTGAATTTTAACGCCTTCTTTAGCTTCTATCGCTTGATGCAGCCCATCGCTCCAACGGCGACCTTCCATAATGCGACCAGTAAATTCATCTACAATTTTAACTTCGCCTTGTTGAACCACATAATCCACATCACGCTTAAATAAGGTGTGTGCACGCAAGGCTTGATTGACATGATGCAAAAAAGCAATGTTGGCCGGATCGTACAAATTTTCGAGCTTAAGCATTTGCTCCACGTGATGCACACCCGATTCTGTCAACATCACACGTTTGTCTTTTTCTTCGATGTTATAATCCATTTCACGCTGCAAAGAAGGAATAATTTGATTCACTATCAAATACTTATCGGTAGACTGTTCGGTGGGACCAGAAATAATTAAAGGCGTACGCGCTTCGTCGATTAAAATCGAATCCACTTCGTCTACGATTGCAAAAAACAACTCCCTTTGCACATAATGCTCCAGACGAAATTTCATGTTGTCTCTTAGATAATCAAAACCAAACTCATTATTTTGACCATACGTAATATCGCAGCGATAAGCTTGCTGACGTTCTAAATCATCTTTTTCGTGTACAATAATGCCAACATTCATACCTAATGCTTGATACAAACGGCCCATCCATTCGGCATCACGCTTGGCCAAATAATCGTTCACGGTCACCAAGTGAGCACCGCGTCCCATCAATGCATTTAAATAAAGAGGCAAGGTTGCAACCAAAGTTTTACCTTCGCCTGTGCGCATTTCGGAAATACGACCTGTATGAAGCACCATTCCACCAATAAGTTGAACATCATAATGCCGCATAGACAAAGCGCGCCTGCCTGCTTCGCGTGCAACCGCAAAGGCTTCTGGCAAAATATGCCATAATGCCTGATTAGCCTGGGTGGCATCGCACGTGGCTACGTCAAAACCATGAGCTTTGGCGTAATTATCTAAACGCTCTTTAAAATAAGGTGTTTTGGCCTTTAACTGTTCATCTGATAACTGTTTTAAATCGGCCTCAAAGGCATTAATCGTGGCCACATAAGGAATTAATTTTTTAATTTCTCTATCGTTTTTTGAACCAAAAATGTGCACAAGCTTTTGAAAAATGCTCACCGTGAATATCCTTGAAAATAATAAAAACCAAAAGTCCTTAACCTGAATGCGTGAATTTCTCAACCTGATTTAATCGTGCATGCAAACGTGCACTTAAATGTGGGTAGGATTTAAGCGATGCATCGTCTTGTATCATTTGTACCGCCATTTTTTTAGCCACAATTAATAAATCTTGATCCCGCACCAAAGACACCAAACCAAGCTCTGGAATTCCAGATTGCCTGGTGCCAATAAAATCACCGGCACCACGAATTTTTAAATCTTCTTCTGCTATTTTAAAGCCGTCTTGAGTTTCACATAACAAAGACAAACGGTGATAAGCGACATCATTGGTATAGGCCGCCATTAAAAAACAATACGATTGATAAGCACCACGCCCCACGCGGCCACGCAATTGATGCAACTGCGATAATCCATAACGTTCTGCATGTTCAATCACCATCACACTTGCATTGGGCACATCAACGCCTACTTCGATCACTGTGGTAGACACTAAAATATGAATTTCACCCCGTGAAAATGCGGCCATAATACGATCTTTTTCGTCTGATTGTGTACGCCCCGTCAGCAAAGCCACACGATATTCAGAAAAAAGCAAAGAGAGCGACACATGCATGTTGGTGGCATCTTTTAAATCTAATTTTTCGGATTCTTCGACTAACGGATATACCACATAAACTTGACGCCCAGCTTGAAGTTGTTTTCTTAAATGTTGTTCCAATGCAGGCCGCTGTTTATCTCTTAATAAGTGTGTTTTAATCGCTGTACGCCCAGGTGGCAATTCATCAATAATAGACACATCTAAATCTCCATAAACAGTTAAAGCTAAGGTTCTTGGAATGGGTGTAGCGCTTAGCACCAACACATGAGGCACTTCGTCTGCACGTGCTTTTTTCATCAAAGCGGCCCGTTGCAACACACCAAAACGATGTTGTTCATCCACCATGGCTAATGCCAAGTGATAAAATTGCACCTTATCTTGAATCAAGGCTTGTGTCCCCACAATAAACTTTGCACGACCATCTGCTATTTTTTGCAAGGCATCGCGTTTTTGTGGCAAAGACATCGATGCGCTAAGCAACACAACGGCGTGGCCAATGGGTCCAAAAATAGCACATGCTTTTTCATAATGTTGCGCCGCTAGAATTTCTGTAGGTGCCATCAACACCGCCTGATATCCACGCGACATCACAAAAAATGCAGCAAGCATTGCAATCGCAGTCTTGCCACAGCCTACATCACCCTGCACCAAACGATGCATGGGTCTTGGTTGCATTAGAACCTGAACAATATCAGAAATCACGCGTTGTTGAGCCGCTGTTAGCGTAAATGGAAATAACGCCTGTGCTTGCGCACATAAGTTGTTATCTATTTTAATGGCAACACCATTTAATTGCGCATGGTGTTGGCGTTCGCGCATAAAAACAAGTTGCAATACCAAAAGTTCTTCCAACAACAAACGTTCGTGCCACAAAGAACGACCACTTTCGAGCAATCTTATATCTGCGCTCACTTGTGGTTGATGCAAACAATGTAATGATTCTGAAATATTAGGCAACGAGTCATACAGCTTGGCCGCCAAAGCATATGGAAAATCATCTGGCCAATCCGTCACCGTGCTTAAATGTTGAGCAATTAAACGCTTTAACATAAACGATTTAATACCCGCAATTTCAGAATAAACAGGAACAATCTGCGGCACATGCGTGGTTTGATCTTCTGCTAATACTTTTAAATCTGGATGAATCATTTGTTTTTGGTGCTGGTATTGCTCCACCACACCTGTGACTTTAACACGTTGACCAACGGCCGCAAAACGTTGAAAATGAGCCACATTTAACCGAAACCATTTTAAGCATAGGACAGAAGAATCATCCGCAATGATCATTTCACACATCCGTTGAGCACTGCGTGTTTTTTGATCACGCATCAATCGAACAATCCCTACGACGGTTACTGTTTGCCCCAATGGCGCCTGCGCGATGGTGCAAAGCAAACGTTGATCTTCGTATCTGCGTGGTAAAAAATAAAATAAATCTTGGGCGGTAAAAATTCCTTTTTGATGCAGTGCTTCTTGAATTTGCGGACCTACTCCTTTTAAGTCAGAAACAGGTGTATCTTTATTTATACAGAGCAAAGAAGCAGTTTCTTTTTTTAATTTAGCTTTAGGCAAAGATACAACTGCAGGTGTGGATTTGGGCAGCACATCTTGTTGTAGGTGTTTAGAGAGATGCTCTAATTCTTTTAAAAGTTTAAGAATTGTGTTTTTTTTTAGTTCCATAGAGGCGTTATCTATTTCACGAGTAAGCAGCAAAAAACGTGCAAAATAAGGATGTGAACCCGCCATTTGGGCCAAGGTGTGTTCTAGTTTTTGAACACGTGACAAATTTTTAAATTCGTCCTTAGAAGCAAATAACAAAGGGGCACGCAAAGCCTCTAATAAACGCAATACATCCGCACTCGCCATAAGCATGAGCATGTGTCACAAAACGCAAGTAATACGCAACCATTTAAGCGGTTCTTGTTTTATCAAACGCATGACTTTAAGATTGACAAAAATAACCGAACCTTTCATAACCCGCACCGCATGAAGAAAATAGTAGAAAAACCTTGGGGACACGAAGAATGGTGGGCCCTTACCGAGCACTATGTAGCTAAAATACTACACATAAAAACCGGAGAATCGCTCTCTTTGCAATACCATCAAAAAAAAGACGAAACGATTCGTGTGCTTAGCGGTGTGTTGCAATTAGAAGTAGAAGAACAAGGCATACTTGTCGTTCGTGTCATGCATCCTGGCGATATTTATCACATTACTCCACCCACCAAACATCGCATGCAGGCCATAGAAGCATGCGACATTATAGAAGTCTCCACCCCAGAAGTAGAAGATGTTGTGAGATTAGAAGATCGCTACGGAAGAATTACAAATAAGCCATCCACATAAGGGGTTATCACCATGCATGACTGCATTTTTTGCAAAATTATTCAAGGTATTATTCCTGCTTTTAGATTATATGAAGATGCGCATACGCTCGCTTTTTTAGATATTTTTCCAGGCGCAGAAGGACACGCCTTGGTGGTCCCCAAAGTACACGCAGAAAATATCTTTGAAATTCAAGAAGAATCATTATCTCATACGATTGTAGCGGCCAAAAAAGTGGCTGCCTCTATGCGTGATGTGCTTGGGTTTGACGGACTTAATTTGTTTCAATCTAACGGCACGGCTGCGTTTCAAAGCGTATTTCATTTGCATATTCATTTGTTGCCACGCAAACAAGGCGACGATTTGAAATTACCCTGGACCCCGCGCAAAACAGAATCAAACACACTAGAGCACACTGCAGCGCTTATTCGCGCACATCTTTGTTCCACTTAAATCAATTAAATACATAACACAAAGTGAGTAAATCATGGCACATCAATACATTTGTTCTCTTATGAATTTAAGAAAAACGTACCCACCCAACAAAGAAGTCCTTAAAGATTTGTCGTTGTCTTTTTTTCCAGGCGCTAAAATCGGGATCATTGGCAATAACGGATCAGGTAAAAGTACACTTCTTAAAATCATTGCAGGAATAGAAAAAGATTTTTCTGGCGAAGTTCATTTTGCGCCTCAAACCAAGGTTGGCTATTTACCACAAGAACCACAACTAGACCCCACTAAAAACGTAAAAGAAAATATAGAAGAAGCGGTTTTACATATTAAGGCTTTATTAACCCGCTTTGAACAAGTGAACGAAAAATTTTCAGAATCATTAGATGCAGACCAAATGGACAAATTATTAGAAGAACAAGCACGTTTGCAAGATCAAATTGATGCCGCCAATGCTTGGGATTTGGATCAAACACTCGAATACGCAATGGATGCGCTACGTTGCCCCAAAGGCGACGCCAATGTGAGTACACTTTCTGGGGGTGAACGAAGACGTGTGGCATTATGTAAAATTTTATTACAAAAACCAGATATTTTGTTACTGGACGAACCCACTAACCATTTGGATGCAGAGTCTATTGCATGGCTTGAAAATCACTTAAAACAATACAGCGGAACGGTGATATTAATTACCCACGATCGCTATTTCTTAGATAATGTAGTGGAATGGATCCTAGAGCTTGACCGTGGAGAAGGAATTCCTTGGCATAGCAATTACTCACACTGGCTAGAAGAAAAGCAAAAACGCTTAGAACGAGAAGAAAAAACAGACAAACAACGCCAAAAAACACTTGAACGCGAGTTGGAATGGGTTAAAAGTTCACAAAAAGCACGTCAGGCTAAAGGCAAAGCAAGACTTAATGCTTATGAAGCCATGATCAAAGAAGCCGAACGCGTACGCGATACACCACTCGCACTCACCATTGCCACAGGGCCACGATTAGGCCAAGAGGTCGTAGTCGCTACACAAGTAGGCAAAATCATAGACGACCGTATTTTATTTGAAAAACTAGATTTTAGACTTCCTCAAAACGGAATTGTGGGCGTGATTGGCCCCAATGGTGCAGGCAAAACTACGCTATTTCGCATGATTGTCGCAAAAGAAACACCTTCTTTAGGTTCGCTCAAAGTAGGAGACACCGTTAAAATTTCTTATGTAGATCAAAACCGTGATGATTTGGTAGGTGAACACAATGTTTGGCAAGAAATTTCAGGAGGAGAAGAACAATTAAGCTTGGGCCAACGCACAGTTTCATCACGTGCTTATTGTGGTTTTTTTGGATTTCGTGGTGCCGACCAACAAAAACCTGTGGGTGTTTTATCTGGCGGAGAAAGAAACCGCGTGCATTTAGCCAAATTACTTAAAAATGGTGGCAATTTACTATTATTAGACGAACCCACCAATGATTTAGACATAGACACTTTACGTGCCTTAGAAAATGCACTGGCCGAATTTGCTGGTTGTGCGGTGATTATTAGCCACGATCGTTGGTTCTTAGATCGCATTGCCACACATATTTTGGCATTCGAAGGCAATAGCCAAGTTGTTTTTTTTGAAGGCAATTATCAAGACTACGAAGTTGACCGCAAACGTCGTTTGGGCGCAGAAGCAGCAACACCCAAGCGTATTCGCTATAAATCACTCACCAGGAACTAAGGCATGCCTACAAGCATTCGTTCATGTGCTTTGTTAGCCATTGGAACCGAAGTCACACGTGGTGATATTGTCAACAGTAACACGGCTTATATGGCCCAAACGTTAACCAATTGGGGATTTGATGTCACCATTCACTTATGTGTAAAAGATACAAAACAGGCCATTACCCAGGCGTTGTCTATACTTGAACAGTCATGTGATTGTATTATTACCACTGGCGGATTAGGCCCCACATCCGATGATTTAACTGCAAGCGCCATCGCTTCTTGGTTGGGCACAACAACCTTATTCAACCAAGAAGCCTATGCCATTACCGAACGTCGTTTAAAAACATTGGGTATTCAAGAACCAAGCGACATTCAAAAAAAACAAGCTTATTTACCACAATCTGCCACCGTATTAGATAACACACAAGGTACCGCCGCAGGTTTTTACATCATAAAAAAACAACCTCAAAAAAACATGCATATATTCAGCTTGCCTGGTGTTCCGCATGAAATGAAAGCCATGTTAGAAAATCAAGTATGGCCGTATTTAAAACCTTTGTGTCAACGCATCTACACATGTCTTAAGTATATGACTTATGGGTCATACGAAGCTTCTTTATCTGCTTTACTCAAAGATTTTGAAGCTCAATATAAAAACCAAGTAAGTATTGCTTACCGCGTTTGTTTTCCAGAAATAGAGATTAAACTTATTGCAGAGCAGACATCTTATTTAGAAGCGGCAGATAAAGAGTTAAAAACCATTCTTAAAGGTATCATTTACAGTCAAACCAATCAAACCTACATTGAACACACAATTGAATTATTACGTCAAAAAAAACTCACATTATCAATTGCAGAATCGTGCACAGGTGGACTGCTTGCACATTTACTCACCAGTTACCCCGTAAGTGATATTTTATTGGCAGACACGGTAGTCTATCATAATCATGCCAAACATCTATTTTTAGATATCGAAGAAACACTTATTCAAACTTATGGTGCTGTTAGTGAAGAAGTGGCTTTAGCCATGGCCCAAGCTATTTCAAGAAAAACTCAATCAAACATTGGCATTGGCATTACAGGAATTGCAGGACCTAGCGGCGGCAGTTCAAAAAAGCCAGTGGGACTTGTATATGTAGCCATTGTATTACAAACACCACATCAAAACAATCAACAAAGTTTAGTGTATCCATTAAACATTAAAGGAGATAGAGCACGCATTCAAAAACAAGCGGCCTATCAAGCTCTTTTTTACATGAATCAAATAATAAGCGCTATGCCGTAGCAGCAAGCACCGCAAGAGACAACACATATTCTCTATGTTGCATTTGCCATAGCAAATCCATTTGAATATCTAAAGGATGTGTCATCGTGCAAATTGCATGCTGTAAAACCCATGGACCTAATAAAAATTGCCAATGTGATAATGGATAAGACAACAAACTTAACCCTTGGGCTTTAATCACTGCTTCTTTTAACGTCCAATATCTAAAAAAAATGAGTTTTTGTTCGTGTAAATTAGCACCTGCTATAATGGCTGCTTCTTGTGGTGAAAAATAACGCGCAGCCAAAGATTCTGCACGTACCAATCGATGTAAAGATTCAATATCTATCCCAATGGCGCGATTTAAAGCAAAAGCACACGCATAAAAACCAGCCGTATGAGACATGCTTAAATGTAGCATTTTATTATTATTGGATTGAATATAAGGTTTACCGCTATCTAAGCGACCAAGGACTATTGTTTGTTCACTACAATCTAAATATTTTGCAGACAAAAAATGGGCCAATTGCCACATTTGAAGCGATTGTTCTTGAGCGGACAAATGCAGCGCATGACGCACCACAATCACATGTGCATGGGTTTTATCCATTGGTAAAAATGGATAAAAAACCATACTCAATTCGACTTGGTGATCAATTAATGTCTGCGCTTGTAATTCTGTGATTTCAAAATAACGAACATCCATAACAAACATCCACGTTGTTTGTGATAATCACAACATCAAGACTTTAAACAACAGAAATTTCTTCGTCTAGCTCAAGTATGCGCATGGGATGCATGGGCAAAGCCACTTGCACGTCTACAATTTCATTCACAAGCTCAGGCAAACAAGAAGGCTTGATGTGATACAAATAAATAGGCACATGAACAGGCAATGCATGTGTGGTTATTAAATGTTGCAAATGATTTGGGGTTAAATGTCCAGATATCTCTGCTAGCGAATACAAATGATTAGAAAAAGAGCATTCAGCCAAAATAGCACGCAAGTTTTTAACATGTTTTAAGGCTTGCCAAAATAAACGACTATCACCTGTATCAGAAGAATAGGCCAAAGCAGAACCTTGGTTATCAGTCACAACCATGCCCAAAGATTGCACAGGATGATTCATCAAATAAGATTTAAAACGTAAATGGCCTACTTCAAAATTATCATCCAGAGAAAACTCACGGAATTGTACCACAGGACCTTGCCCATTTGCCAATTCAATTTGTGTAAAATCTGGCCATAAAATAGAATTAAACAAAGAAGACATGAGCATTTGATGGGTTTTATGCGAACAATGCACCGTGAGGGGCCTATGTGCAATAGTCACTAAGTTATCTGCCAAAAATGCCAAATCACGCACATGATCCAAATGTGCGTGACTAATCACAACATGCTCAATAGCCGCTTGTTGTTCCAAGGTAAGTGCACGGCAAATGGCACCTGCATCAATGCAAACCTTGTTGTCAATCAAAAAAGAAGTCAGCCGATGATGAACAGATTCTCCACCATGACAACCCAAAACCTTTAATTTCATAAAAGATAGCCACTGGTGTTAACCTTGATAGTTCAAGTTGTCAAAAAACTCACACACACGCACAACGCAAGCTCTAATATCCAAGCGCTACGCCATCTCCTCGTGGATCACTTGCGGCTGATTTTTTTCCATCTTTAAATACTTCTATTAATTGTGCATTCCCCCAGGGTGCATGCTTGACCAGATGATGCCCCATTTCGGTCAAACGTTTTTCTGTTTCGGCGTCTAAGGCATAAGGCTCTACACGCACTTCGTCAGGATATGTTTGATGATGGATACGTGGCAATAAAACAGCCGTGCCCACATCCATTTGGTAATCAATCAGATGCAATAATGCAAAAAATACCGTTGTAATAATCGTAGATCCACCTGGACTGCCTAAAACATAGCGAAGTTCTTTTTTGGAATTAAACACCAAAGTTGGAGACATCGAAGATAAGGGTGTTTTTTTGGGTGCGACTGCATTTTGATCGCCCCCCATCAACCCATATAGATTGGGGCGTTTGGGATCAGCCACAAAATCATCCATTTCGTTATTAAGAAAAAAACCAAGCTTATCTGCCACTAAACCAGAACCAAACAAACCATTAATCGTCGAAGTCAAGGACACAGCATTTCCGTCTTTATCTACAATAGAAACATGTGTAGTATGATCGGGTTCCTTAACTGGTTTAACAGGATCTTGCGGTAAAGAAGAAACCATTTCAGGCACCAACGCCAATGTTGCTTTTTTAAGATCAATACTTTGTTGTATTTTTTTTATGTAATCTAAAGACAACAAAGAATCAACGGGCACAGACACAAAAGCAGGATCGCCCAAATAACGAGCCCGCACCGCATAAACACGTTTCATAGATTCTATCATAAAATGTAAAAAATCAACTTGATGATAAGGTATGTTTTGAATGTTCTGAGTTTCCGCCAAAGCAAGTAATTGCGGCAATAAAACACCAGCTGAAGAAGGGAGTGGCATGGTATACACCGTGTGCCCATGGTACGTAGTTTTTGCAGGCACGCGCCATTTAACTTGATATTGTTCTAAATCAGAAGCCGAAAAAATCCCACCTTGGGTCAATAAAAAAGGAACTAAAAGACGCGCCATCACACCTTGATAAAAAGAGGCTTTGCCTTGTGTTTGAATAAGTTTAAGTGTGTTCGCCAAATCGGGCTGTTTTAAACGATCTGAAGCTTGTGGCCATTGTCCTGTTTTTTTAAAGACTGCAACCGTGCTTGGATACAAAGATAATATTTTTTGTTTATCTAAAAACGCGCGGGCCAAAGTGCCAGACACTAAAAAACCATCTTGA